>Ga0247831_1000936_pt1 | contig 59781 bp, 53 predicted proteins | sample LaCruzMarch2015__9_FD_192406 | JGI IMG/M metagenome (GOLD analysis project Ga0247831, IMG submission 192406) | Freshwater microbial communities from meromictic Lake La Cruz, Castile-La Mancha, Spain - LaCruzMarch2015_1m | ecosystem: Environmental > Aquatic > Freshwater > Lake | place: Spain...
AGTTTGGTAAGTCGTTTTGGTATCAATTTTTAGTTTTTGAGAAAAACTAATTTGAGAAATGAAACTAAAAACAAGGAATATTTTTTTCATTTATGACTGTATTATATAAAATGATGCTACAATTATACACAAAATCTTATTACCAATTCTTAATTCTTCAAACTCAACATTTCTTAAAACAAAAGAAACTCTCTAAGTCAAAGTTGTGTTTATATTTAGATAAGCTATTTATATTGCTACCCAAAATTATGACATATAAACTCGTTTCTGATTACAAACCCACTGGTGACCAACCGCAGGCAATTGTCAAGCTCGTAGAGGGCATCAACAAAGGCGAACAATCACAGGTTTTATTGGGGGTAACTGGATCAGGAAAAACCTTTACCGTTGCCAACGTAATTGCTCAACTCGACCGCCCAGTTTTGATTTTGAGTCATAATAAAACCCTTGCCGCCCAACTTTATGGCGAGTTCAAAAGCTTTTTCCCCGATAATGCCGTTGAGTATTTTATTTCTTACTACGATTATTACCAGCCCGAAGCGTACATTGCTACCACCAATACTTATATAGAAAAAGACCTCATGGTCAATGAAGAAATTGATAAACTTCGCCTTTCAACGGTTTCTTCTTTGATGTCGGGGCGTCGAGATGTCATTGTTATTGCATCGGTTTCGTGTATTTACGGTGCGGGAAATCCAACCGAAATGAAACGTAGTATTATTCAGATTGGTGTCGGATTGATTATTTCTCGTAATCAGTTTCTTTTTCGTCTGGTCGAAATTTTATATTCTCGTACCGAAGCCGAATTTACTCGTGGAACTTTCAGAGTAAAAGGAGATACTGTTGACCTTTACCCAAGCTACGCTGACTTTGCTTTTAGGTTTATATTTTTCGGCGATGAAATCGAAGAAATTCAACGAATCGACCCAAATAATGGCAAAAAACTAAGTTCTGAAAAGCAAATTGCTATATTTCCAGCCAATCTGTTCGTAACTGGTCGAGACGTAATGGCAAATGCCATGCATCAAATTCAAGATGAAATGGTGAAACAAGTTAAATATTTTGAGTCAGATGGTCGATTATTAGAAGCCCAAAGGATTCAAGAACGCACCGAATTTGACCTCGAAATGATGCGAGAATTGGGCTACTGCTCAGGTATCGAAAACTATTCACGCTATTTTGATAATCGCCAAGCAGGTCAACGCCCTTTCTGTTTGCTCGATTATTTCCCGCAAGATTATTTAATGGTTGTTGATGAAAGTCACGCTTCAATGCCACAAATCAGAGCTATGTGGGGTGGCGACCGCTCACGCAAAGAATCGTTGGTTGAATACGGTTTTCGACTTCCTTCGGCAATGGATAATCGTCCGCTAAAGTTTCAAGAATTTGAAGAAATGGTTGGACAGACGGTTTTTGTAAGTGCTACGCCAGCCGACTATGAAGTGCGTTTGACAGATGGTGTTGTTGTCGAACAAATTATTCGTCCAACGGGCTTGCTCGACCCCGAAATCGAGGTTCGTCCAAGTATCAACCAAATTGATGATTTATTGGAAGAAATTAACTTGAGAGTTCAGCGAAAAGAGCGAGTTTTGATTACAACTTTGACCAAACGCATGGCCGAGGAATTAAGTAAATATCTCGATAAAGTAGGTATAAAAGGCCGATATATTCACTCCGAAGTAAAGACTTTCGACCGTGTAACAATCTTGCGGGAATTGCGTTTGGGCGTATTCGATGTTTTGGTTGGTGTAAACTTACTCCGTGAAGGTCTCGATTTACCCGAAGTATCGCTCGTGGCAATAATGGACGCTGACAAAGAAGGTTTCTTGCGTGATATTCGTTCTTTGATTCAAACCATTGGTCGTGCAGCACGTAACGAAAATGGCAAAGTTTTGATGTATGCCGACCGTATGACTGGCTCAATGGCAAAAGCAATTGATGAAACAAATCGCCGCCGAGCAATTCAGATGGAATACAATACCGATAATGGAATTACGCCCAAAACTATCTTCAAATCGAGAGAAGCAATTATGGAGCAAACTTCAATTGCAGATAGCAAGGCTACAACCAAAATGTATTATAATGAGCCTGAGCAATTATCGCTCGCCGCCGATCCAATTGTGGGCTACATGACCAAACCACAACTCGAAAAGCTCATAGAAGAAACCAAAAGAAAAATGGAACGTGCTGCCAAAGATTTGGATTTCTTAGAAGCCGCCAGATTTAGAGATGAAATTGGGCAGTTAAGAGAGAAGATAAAAAGCAGCACCAACACCCCCAATCCCTAAAGGGGAGCAAAAATTAAATTCAAGAATTGTTTTCAATTCTTGAATTTACAAAAAAGCGTAGAAACAGGAACTCCCCTTCTGGGGTTGAGGATGGATTTAAAATGGCAAATCATCACTATTCCCGCCAACTAAATCGGGTGGCGGTGGCATTGGTACTGGGGCAACTTTCGGTGCATAATTATTCGAGCTTCCACTGTTTCCAGCATAGGCAGGAGCGGCACCTTCGCCATCACTTCCTGCAGCACGTCCACTACCAATCAATTGCAACGAATTTCCTCTGATTTTCACAGTATTACGTTCAATTCCTTCTTTGTCAGTCCATTTTTCAGTACGGATTCTTCCCTCAACGTATGCCATATCACCTTTTTTTAGGTATTGTTCGGCTATATTTGCTAATCCTTCCCACATTTCGATGCGGTGCCATTCGGTTTGTTCTACTTTTACACCTTCTTTATTATTGTAGCTTTCGGAGGTAGCAATACTAAAAGTTACTACTTTTCCTCCGCTTGGAAGCGTTCTTACTTCTGGGTCAGAGCCAAGACGGCCTAACAAAATCACTTTATTTACTCCAGCCATTTTAAAAAATTGTTTAAAGATTGATACGTAAATTTATAAAAAACTCAATAGATTACAAACCTAATAATATACAAAAAGTCTGAATGACTTTAACTCGAATAGGCCCGAATGAAATTCGGGGAAAACCTTTTAGAGATGTTAACAACCACAACGTGGTTGAACAAAATAGTCTAAGGAAAACATCTTTACTTTCTTCCTTAAAACCAAAAACTTTTGAGGTACTTATCTATCAAAATCGGTTTTGGTAAAACTTCAACTTCATCCAATGAATAAAAGGCATATCCTATGGGAGTGGCAACTTCTTCATTCAAAACAATGTGCCAAAACCTTGCCTCAATTCGTTGATGCGTCAAGATATGTATATAAATTTCAGAATGACCCTTAATTATTGCTTTCGACAGCGTTTCTTGCAAAAAGTCACATTTTATTTCATCAAGTTGCGAAAGTTTTTCTTCGTTTTCTACCAAATAAAAATCATTAAGTCCAGTCCAAACATCTCCTTCGGGGCGTTGGTGCATCAAAAAAGTATCCTTGTATTCAATGACAAAATAATCAAAGAAGCGATTCCTCACTTTTACTTTTTTCGATTTTATCGGCAAAATCGTCTGCATTCCTTTCGCATTTGCCACACAAGAATCAGCAAACACGCAATACATACAATCAGGATTCGATGGCGTGCAGTGAATTGCCCCAAACTCCATAATCGCTTGATTATAAGTACTTGGCAATTCGGTCGAAATGAGTTTATTGGCCAATACGCTAAAAATATTCTTTGCTTCGTGGCTCGAAATATCAGTTTCTATGCCAAAAACTCTAGCCAAAACTCTAAAAACATTCCCATCAACCACCGCCACCTTTTCATCAAAAGCAAATGAGGCAATCGCCGCCGCAGTATAAGGGCCAATACCTTTTAATTTAAGCAGATCTTCATAATTACTAGGAAAAATTCCATCAAAGTCATTTACTACGATTTTGGCCGTGGTGTACATATTTCTCGCCCTAGAATAATATCCTAAACCTTGCCAAAGTCTTAGTACTTCTTGCTCATCAGCATTTGCCAAAGCCTTAACGGTTGGATAATGTTGTACAAACTTTTCGTAATATGGCGAACCTTGTGCCACCCGAGTTTGTTGCAAGATAACCTCTGAGAGCCAAATTTTATATGGGTCTTTGATTTTTCGCCATGGCAGGTCTCTTTTTTTGGTGTGATACCAAAGAATTAATATTTCGGAAAAAGCCCTTGTTTCCAATTTTTAGAGAAGTTTGATACAGGTATACAAGAAAAGAAAAAAATGTTATTAAAAGTTTTTTTGTGCCAATTTATTTTATAAACAACTAATTATGAAGTAATTACAAAAATAAAAATAAAACTTTTTTGGGAGAGTATTTATAAATCCACTATATTTGCAACTATAAAATATATTAAAGAGTTTAAATATTTTATAGCGAAGTTTTCAATCCTGAATCCTTTACTGCAAAAATTACTGTATTTTACTTTGATATTTTTTGAAAGTTAATTGATAAACTAAATAAACGTTTTTACTCGTGACCAAAGCAGAAGTTATCGTTGCAATTGCCGACAAAACTGGCGTAGACAAAGCAAGTGTATCCACAACTCTTGAATCATTTTTTGAAATTGTAAAGGACACATTGGGACAAGGAGATGCAGTTTATGTGAGAGGTTTCGGAAGTTTCGTAAACAAACACAGAGCTGCTAAAAAAGCTCGTAATATTTCGGCAAAAACTACCGTAATGGTTCCTGCCCATTCTGTTCCAGGTTTCAAACCAGCCAAAGAATTTACTGAACAAGTAAAGGCATCAGTAAAATAATCTTTTAGAATATTATTGTATTTAGTTGAATAAATCACGGGTACCTTAACAAATAGGTTATCCGTGATGTTCATTAAAGATACCATAATCAAAAAAACATGAAAAAAAACTTCATTATTCTGATTGTCGTTGCGGTAGCCCTCACGGGCTTTCTTTATTCTCGCCCAAAGGTAGTCGTGAAAGACGAAGCAAAAGCGAATAGAGATAAAGTTTCGGAAACAAAGTCGGCTGAAAAACACACTGATGATGATGGCCATGACCACGAAGAAACTTCACAAGCACCTAAACTTTCGGCAGAACAGGAAAAACAACTAGCAGTATTTAAGCAAAAACTCACTTCGGCAAGCGATAAAAAACCTTTGTACCAGCAAATCGCCCAAGTTTTTATTAATGCAAATCGTTATGATAGTGCCGCGGTTTATGCAGAAAAGATTGCTTTAACAAATCCGACTACCGAAAATTGGATGCGTGCTGGAGATACTTATTATCAGGCATTTACATTATCGCTTCGCCAAGAAAATGTAAGTAATTATGCCGAAAAAACTCGCTTGTGCTACCAAAAAGTATTGGAGAATAACCCAAGACAGCTTCAAGCCAAAACTAATTTGGCAATGACTTATGTGCAGTCAGACTCGCCAATGCAAGCAATTATGATGCTTCGTGAGGTAATTACTGAAGAACCTAATTTTGAGCCAGCGTTAATGAATTTGGGCGTACTTTCAATGCAATCTGGGCAGTATGACAAAGCTGCTGACCGCTTCAAACAGGTTATCCGAATCAATCCCAAAAATGTTAATGCACTACTGGGATTAGGGTATAGTTTAATCGAATTAAAGCAAAAATCGCCAGCAAAAATTATTTTTGAGGACTTGAAGAAAAACGTTAAAGAGCCAACTTTATTAGAAGAAGTAAATAAGGCTTTGGAGAGTTTAAAATAATTTGTTATCTTTGCGGTTCGATAAAAAACCTCATTTAGAATTTTTGAATGAGTTAATTTAGAAAAAATAAATTTCAAATATTCCTTCGGGAAAATAAATTATTACTATCATGCCTTGCGGAAAGAAAAGAAAAGGTCACAAAATGGCCACGCACAAAAGAAAGAAGCGTCTTAGAAAGAATCGTCACAAGAAAAAATAATTTTTCTTAGGTTTAGCAGCATAATTTTTTCTAAATGAAATCTTACTTCTGCTAAACCTATTCCTTTTTTTAGTTAAATCATTATTCAATAACCCCCTCGATTCTACCTCAATTTTGAGCAACGAATTATATATCAGTACCACACAGAAAGGTGATAGAATAGCCCTTGTTCAAGACAAGAGATTAATCGAATATCACTTTGACGAGACGGAACACCAGTTTTCCGTCGGAGATATCTATTTGGGGGTAGTTAAAAAAGTTGTGCAAGGAAACAATGCCGCTTTTGTTGACGTTGGATATGATAAAGATGGTTTTCTTCACTACAATGAGATTATCACGTACAATTCTCTCAACAAATTCGTTAAAGACGTCATTGCCAAACGCCCAGTTCATCTTCGTTTGAAAGGTTTCAAAATGGAACCCGAAATCGAAAAATTTGGCAAAATCAATGATGTTATTTCGAAAAACACCCCAGTACTTGTACAGGTTGTTAAAGAGCCAATCTCAACCAAAGGGCCACGTCTTTCTTGCGATATTTCGATTGCAGGACGAAATGTGGTTTTAGTGCCTTTTGGTAATTCGGTAAATATTTCTAAGAAAATCACTAACAAGCAAGAGCGTCAAAGATTGCACAAAATGGTGTCGTCGGTGAAGCCCGAAAACTTTGCAGTGATTGTGCGAACAGTGGCCGAAGGAAAGGACATGGACGAGTTAAGTCGTGATATTGAGTTTTGTGTAGAAAAATGGGAAGAGGGGATGAAGTCCCTGCGTGATGCCAAGCCACGTGACCGTATCATCAGCGAGATGGGTCGAGCTTCGTCAATTTTGAGAGATATGCTCAATGATGATTTCGACAATATTTATGTTGATACAAAAGAAAATTTTGAAGGTGTAAAAACTTTCTTGCATACCATTGCACCCGACAAAGAGAAAATTTTGAAACTCCACACGGGTAAAAACAAACTTTTTGAGCAATACGGTATCGAAAAACAAATAAAATCGTTGTTTGGACGCTCAGTTAGCTTACAAAATGGTGGCTATTTGATTATCGAACATACGGAAGCACTTCACGTTATTGACGTTAACAGCGGCAATAAATCAACACAAGAAGACGACCAAGAGTCAACAGCATTAGCTGTAAACTTAGAAGCGGCTAAAGAGTTGTGTCGTCAGTTACGTATGCGTGACATGGGTGGAATTATCGTAGTCGATTTCATTGACATGAAGAAAAGCGAGAACCGTCGCTTGATTCAAGAAGCAATGAAAGATGAAATGAAAGGAGACCGCTCGAAATATACAATTCTTCCGATTTCAAAATTTGGTTTACTGCAAATCACTCGTCAGCGTGTTCGTCCAGAAATGAACATCGTTACTCGTGAAACCTGTCCTACATGTAGTGGAACAGGTACGATTCAGGCGAGTATTATTGTTACAGATTTGATTGAAAACAACCTTGATTATATCCTTTCAAAACAAAATGAAAGTGGTATAAGCATTGTACTACATCCGTTTATCTATGCCTATTATCGAGAAGGACTTATTTCAAAACAAATGAAATGGTTCTTGAAATATAGATTATGGGTAAAACTTGTCAAAGATTCTTCTATCGGTATCACCGAATTTCATTTCATTAATAAATTGGGTGATGAAATTGAGATTGGGTAATTATTAGATAAGGCATAATATCCCTATCAAACTTCAATTTAAAACAGTCTAATGTTCAGATTTTATCTGAAAATAAGCTCGTATATTTGGCAATTGCTTCAAACGCTTACTATACCGTTTCACAAGACCGACACCTCCATGCACTCAAAAAACTACAGTTTCCAAAATTAAATATATTGAAAATTCATCAATTTGAGAAGGTTTTTTAATCTCATATTGTAAAGCCTTCATCAAAGAAGTTTTTTTGGATAAGAATAAAAATTAGGTTTTCGGTATTTTTCTATATTTTTACTTTCCAAACATTTATTTGACCATATTTTATAACCTCTATAAAACTCATTTTCTATGAAAAAAGTACTCGCTTTTTTATTATTTCCCTTACTTACATTCGCTCAAGAAACTGATAAAAAAGAATGGAAACAGCTCTTCAACGGCAAAAATCTTGACGGATGGAAAGTAAAAATCAGAAATTATGAACTCGATAATAATTATGGTAATACTTTCAGAGTGGAAGATGGTCTGATGAAAGTCAGATACGACGCAAGTGCATATCCTGCATTCAGTGAACGTTTTGGACATATTTTTTATAAAGACAAATTCTCTTATTACAAAATTGTGGTTGAATACAGATTTGTAGGTGACCAAGCCATAGAAGGGCCAGGTTGGGCGACTCGCAATAGTGGTATTATGGTGCATGGCCAAACAGCTGAAAGCATGGGCAAAGACCAAGATTTTCCGATTTCGATTGAAGTCCAATTATTGGGTGGCTTGGGAAAAGGAAGTCGAACGACTTGCAATGTTTGTACGCCTGGAACAAATATAGTTTATGAAAACAAATTTGATAAGCGTCACTGTATTAATTCAACCTCAAAAACCTACGATGGCGACCAATGGGTTAGAGCAGAAGTGACCGTTTTGGGTGATTCAGCCATAATTCATTATGTAAATGGAGAGAAAGTTTTAGAATATTTACAACCACAAATTGGTGGTGGAAACGTAAGTGGTCATAATCAAAAATTAATGGCCGAAGTTAAATTATTGAAAGAAGGTTCGATATCTCTTCAAAGTGAAAGTCACCCAGTTGATTTTCGCAAAGTTGAATTATTGAACCTCTGTGGATGCACCGACCCAAAGGCAACGAATTATAAATCATACTACCTAAAATCTGATAATACTTCTTGTTTTTATAAAAATAAGAAAAAGTAGTTTAGTTAATGAATTAAAAAATGCCCTATAAGAGTTTTCTTACAGGGCATTTCTATATCAAAAACTTCCTATTTCAATGAATTTATCCAAGCGGCAATTTGCAATGCATCTGCTCTTGGAACTTGCGGCATTGCAGCCATTTCGGTGTATCCTGGCCAGTTTTTGGGCTGCGGCTTATAAATTAATTCTACAATTTTTTCGTTTGAATAATTTCTTTTCGCCACATCTTTGTATGCTGGACCAACCATCCGATTTTCAGATTGGTGACAAGCCAAACAAGTATGTTTTTGTAATAAAGGTTTCACTTCTTCAAAAGTTGGTGCTTTTGAAGCTACTTTCTTAGCATTTACATCATCTGGTGTTGAAAGTTTTACCTCAACTTTTTCGGTAGTATTTACTTTCAAATTGGCAGGGCGAGGCGAATAGCTACCTATTTTTTCTCCGATCGGAATATTATTGAGTGTATAAAATGCCAAACGATGCAAAAGCATTTTACCATCAGTATCTTTCACATTATTAACTTTTAGTTCGTGAATATAATGCTCACGCAGGCCATCAACCAATAATCTTACTTTCAAGCCATCATCTGAAACTTTTAAGCCTTTTATGGTCAAAAATTTCTCATCAACGGTCGGACTTCCATAAACTGGTTGATATTTATAAATGAAGCTACGGATTTGATAATTCTTAAAATCTGCGGCTGTTGCTTTATTAACAGGCTTCGTAAACTCAACCTCAAAACCATCAGGTGTTGCTTTCATGGTTTTCATTTCAAAAGGCATTTTTCCTGTCCAAACCAAGCGTTCTATACCTGCAGTTGCTGTTCCTGCCGAACCCCAGCCACGATTAGTTTCACCCACAAACATTGAGCCGTCATTGCCAAAAACCATGCGTAAGGTTCCTGACTGAAAACCATCTTTGAAAGGAAATGCCGCCCCTTGATATTCACCATTTACTTTTTCAATGAAAACTCTTGTTAGGTTACTTTTTCCTTGGTCACCCACAAAAAGTTGACCTGTAAATGGCCCAAAAGCACCATTTGTTGCGTCTTTAATAATTTCAGAAGTAGAAATACCTAAAACTCCATGAGGCAACCAAACAGCTGGCAATTTTAGCTCAGGAATATCTTTTTTCATTTCAAAAAGATACTTACCACGCTCACTTGCGATATTTTCAGGCTTGATGTAATAGCCATTTGCATCTTTAGTTTTGCGAGGGTCGATTTTAGCATAAAGTTGTTCGGTCGTGAGTTTTACTGGTGAATTGGGCTCGCCAGTCCAACGTAAACCTGCTGGATGCCCCATAAAATCGCCTTTATTCACTTGAGCAATAAAACCCGATCCCATCCAGTCGCCTTGGTTATCGCCGTACCAAAATTCGCCATCAATAGCACCAATTCCGCACGGAGAACGCATACCCGTTGCGTAAGGCTCCACTTTTCCATCTTCCGAAATCTTCATTGCCCAACCCCTACCTGGACGGCGACTCTCTCCTCTCCACCATTCTTCATCACCGAAGGCCACGTTTCCAGTAATAATCATTGAGCCATCTGGCATTAATTTTGGGCCAAAAGTATATTCGTGATAATGCCCCGAAATTGGTAGATTAGCCACTGTTTCGTAAGAATCAGCACGACCATCGCCATTTTTATCAGTCAATTTTGTTAATTCGCCACGTTGGGCACAATAAAACGAACCATTTTTATAAACAAGTCCCAAGATTTCGTGCAAACCGCTTGCAAATTTTCGGTAATACGGAGCAGTACCTGTATTCATGTACGCATTGTTTATAATCCAAATATCGCCACGGCGAGTAGCCAAAGCCACATCGCCCGAAGGCATTGTTGTGACACCACCCACTTCCAAAATCATCCCTTCTGGAACAGGCATCGTAATGATGCGATAATACTCATTTTCAGCAGTATTTTGGGCAAATACACTCGAAAATGTTAGTAGAGAAATAAATATTTTTATGATGTTTTTCATTTTTTTAGTCGCTATATACTTTAAGCAATACGCCATAAGCATTTTTTATTCAAAATTTAAGTATTGTAGTTGTGGCCCAAATTTGAGGTGTGTCACAACTAATCGTTTCTTTTACCAAATAATCGAATAGGTAATTTTTTCGCCAAGTGGAAGTACCAATTCTTTCATTCCTCCCGACTCGCGGATGCTAGGTGTACCTTCGATTACTTTTATGTAGTAGCTGTTTTCACCGATAATAAATATGCCATCGCTCAACTTTGTTATATTTTGAGCGACTGCTAATCTTGCATAAATATTTAATAATGAGCCTTTTACGGAAATCTCACGCTGGAACATTTTGCCGTCTTCAGTTGGTAAAATTTTGTCAGATACGTTTACGCCTGCGTAATCATACTTAAATGTTGGTTGGCCAGCTTCATCTAATTCATATCCACGAGGACGGTAAGTAGCATCTAATTCGCTCCAAGAGTCAGTAGCAGAACTCAGTACATTTAAAAGTGGAGCAAGTCCGAAAGCAGTCAAACTTCCCATTGGCTTCGAGCTACCATCACCACGATCGTTCCACATTGGTGTAGTATTCAAGAAACCACCTTTCCAAATTTGAAACAAAGCAGCGTTGTCTAAATCATAGGCATAGTGAATATTTTCTTTGTTTCCAACCGAAACTGCGTGAACAACTCGTTTGCCTTTTTGGCCTTCACGAATATCCATGAATGAACGGAAAACAACAGGCTCAGTAGCTGGATTGAGCATGATTGGTGATGTTGGATTAGCCACCAAAGTAGAGTTTGCGTAATGAAGTGCTTGCTTACGAATCGTCGCTGATTCGGCATAAAGCCCCAAGGCTGGTGCTAACCAACCATCGGCTTTCCAATAATACATTTCAAAATCAACATCGCCCGCTGGAAGGTCAATCATTGCCTGGCGACTTTCACCCGAATTTAACCAACCATTTTTAAAAGCATCTACTCCGTTGATTTTCATTTGTGTGTTCCCGCCGTGAACGGCCGTAAAAGTATATTTCCCAGCATCTGGCACATTGATTTTGCCAACATATTTTACTGCAAACTCATTTTCAGCATTGCTCACATTCCAATTTAGGAGTGCAACATTTCCGCTTGTTTCAGGTTTAATTTTCTCAATATCAGCCACTGTACGGAAATTTCCTTTATAAACACCAAATTGTAAATCTTTAAAAGTAAGAGATTTTTGATTATAAATTTTGTATTTGATATTGCGAAAAGCTACATTGCCGTGGTCGCCTTGAAAACGTAATGGACCTTTCGAAACTTCGTTGTCTAACAATGTTCCACGAGTCGGGCCTGTGAGTTCGACATTTTCGTGAATCAAAACACCATTCAAGATGATTGACAAAATTTTTGCATCGCTGATTTTTTTTCCTGCGGCATCAAAGCGTGGTGCTTGAAAGGAAATCTTAATATTTTGCCATAAACCAGGCGCTTTTGCTACATTTAGGCGTGGTGCGATACCTTGATAACCTTTCAAGCCTTCGGGTTTTGATTCGTCCCAACGCTCATAAATTCCTCCAACATCACCATATTTAGGATTTCTATTTCCCCAACTATCATTCAGCTGAACTTCGTAGCGGCCTTGTAGATAAATGCCCGAATTAGAGCCTTTTGCCATCATAAAATCAAGGTCAAGGTCTAAATCGCCGTGTTCCATTAAAGTCAAAATATCTTTTTCAATGCCATATTTGCCGATTTCGTGCTTGCAAGATAAAATTCCTGTGCCTGCTTCGGTTGTTGTCATATTTGTTTGATCGATACTTGCAGTGATACCACCAACGATAACCCAGTTTTCTTTGATTGGGCGAAATGCCGACATATCATTAAGTGAAAGAGTTTGTTGGGCATAAGTTGTACTTGCCCAAAGGCTACAAAAAATGATTTTTTTAATGATGTTTTGCGTCATTATTGAGATGTTAAGGTTTATATAACAAAGATAAAAGCAAAAAATGATTTGAAACAAAGTTTTTAAAAAATTTTAATATTTCAAGTAATGCAATATTTTCTTATGTTTTGTCGTAAACTTGCAAGAAAAATCCCCACCAAACCCTCTCTGATAAGAAGGGCTTAATTAAAGATTCATGAAATCAAATCGTATAATTCTTATTTTTATATTTTTTAGCATTGGGTATTTTCTATATTTCAGAGGAAAATCAGGCCCAATTGTTGATCTATGGAAAGTAGTTACTGGAGTTTTTGAATCAAAAAACTCAAAATCAGAAGAGAAAAACCCATATAAAGCCAAAGAACCAGAAATCGAAACAACCGCAACTAATGGCGATGAAAAATACGACGATGCAGCAAAGGCAAGTAATATAATTGATAAAAAAAAGAGCAATGATAAGCAAGAAAAAGAAGATGATTCTTCGATTTTTGATAGAATAAAAAATAAGATTTTTAATACAAATACGCAAGAAGAAAGTAGCGATAATGGTGAAATTCCTGATTTTGTACTTCCTGCTATTCATTATGGTGACGAAATTATTAAGCATAAAAATTACACACTTCGCTACGAAGAAGACTACGAAGTACCTGCTTGGGTAGCTTATAAACTTCGCGGAGAATATACGAAGGGATTTGCAAATAGAGCTTTAAATCAGTTTATTCCCGACCGAAAAGTAAAAGACAATTCAGCTCTGACAGGCGATTATAGCAATACAGGCTATGACCGAGGACACATGCTGCCCGCAGGAGATTTTAAATGCTGCCAAGAATTGATGAACGAAACTTTTTTTATGAGTAATATTTGTCCACAAGTACCTGATTTTAATCGTGGAATTTGGGAAAACATTGAAGAAAGAGTAAGAGGTTGGGCGGTGCGAGATGAAGAAGTTTTTGTAGTAACTGGCCCTATTTTAAGAAAAGGTTTGCCTACAATCGGGCGGTATAATAGGGTGGCTATACCTGAGTATTTTTATAAGATTGTATTGTTTTATCAGCCAAAATCTGACAAAAAATCTCGTATGATAGCGTTTTTATTGCCAAATGAAGCACTTTTTGGAAAAAGAATGAATAATTATGTAGTTTCGGTTGATGAGGTTGAAAAAGTTACAGGCATAGATTTCTTTGCCAAACTTCCTGCCGAAATTCAGACAAAACTTGAAGCAAACAGCAGTTGGAGCGATTGGACAAAGATTCAGTAATATGACATAAATAGAGCCTTCGCCTAAAGTGAAGGCTTATTTAAACTTCTTAAATCATTCGTTTCAAATTGAATGTTGCCACTTTCAATTCTCCTTTTCTTCTGAAGAAAAACTCCACTTCTTTGCCTTCTTTACGAGACAATATTTTATAAAGCTCGCTTATATTCATGTTTTTCACATTCTGATTGTTCACAAAAATCAACTCATCGCCTTCTTCCAAACCCGCCTCATCGGCTGGTGAGCCTTTGATAACTTTATTTACTACAAATTGATCAAAATCTGTTCCTTTGGCACGTACATCTAATCCGCTCATGTCGTGCTCAAATGTTTCTTTCATTCGATTTCTCAAAGGCTTCATGCTCATGTAGCCATCACGATAATTGAGCGTTACGGTGAATCGACGTAATAATTCGCAACCTATACTACCTTGACGTTTGGTATCATCAGCAGTAAATTTCATACTAAATGATAAGCTATCAGGGAACGAAGCCAAAATATTTTTCATTTCAATACTTCCCATCTTGATTTTATCGACACGACCAATATTTCCGTTGATTTCTCCATTCAATCCACGTCCTAAATTGGCACGCATGACTTTATCAGGGAGATGAATCGGTTCTTTTTCGCCCGCATTCAGCAATAGAGCATGGCCTGCACCTGTATCAATAACTAATCGCATCGGAATTAGTTTTTGGTCATTACTCACCATCGCAATCGCATCAGTATATGGCTTCGACTGCGTCAATACAATCGGATACTGTGTACCCATTGATTTTTTGTACTTAAATTTATTGGGGTCGGTAAGTGTTAGTTTTTTATTTTCAAAATCAATTGTTACGACAAAATTGCTGAAAATGTCATGGCCAAAAATGCCGTGAATCGCTACACCCAAAAACTCTGATAATTGCAATACATCGTTATCCAAAACTACCAAACTTTGCTGACGAGCAATCACGTCTCCGATTCGGATTGTATGACCAACCGATACATTTGCCATGAGAGGCTCTCCTTCGCCAGCACCTGCAATTTTTACTCGACGCACATATTGAACACCCAAAGTCAATGCTCGTTTGGGGTCGGTAATGATTGTTGAACTAACGCCTGTATCAAGTATAAAACGAAGGGTGTCTGAACCATCAAGTTGAGCTTTCAGAACGATAAGATTGGCATGTAAGTCAAAGTCAAATTTAGCAACTTTCTGATGTTTTCCTCGAAAATGATAACCGTAGCGATCATCTTTCTTTCTGTCTTTTTGAGCAAAACTCAATTGACTGATTATCAACATGATAGCTATAAAGCGGAGTTTCGTTAAGTTTTCCATAGCTATTTCAATTTTAAGGAAAAATATTATTTTTTCACGTTCCTCATTACGAATTTACAGGAAATAGTTTGAGTTTTCATACTTATTTTCTGATTATTTTTAAGAAAAAAGTTCAAAAAAACATTATATTAGCCATTTTTAAGATATTTCTCCTAAAAAGTCTTAAACAAGAATTAGCATACAATTTTTAGAGAAATAAAATTCTATTTTTGTGGTCATTTAAAACAAGATTCTGTCGATGAAGATTCTGCTTACAGGAGCAACGGGTGGTCTAGGATTTCGGACTCTAGAAAAGCTTATTGAAAATCCAAAAATCGAAAAAATCATATCGACTGGACGAGTAATTAGACCAACACATTTTGTTGAACATAGCAAGGTTAATTACCTGCTTGGCGATTTGGAAAATGCAGATTTCGTTTCAGAATTAGTCAAAAAAGCTGATTACATCATTCATGCGGCAGCACTTTCATCGCCGTGGGGTAAATATAGTGAGTTTGAAAAAGCCAACGTTTTCACAATGAATAATTTGATAAACGCTGCTAAAATACACAATATCAATCGTTTTGTATATGTTTCTACTCCGAGTTTGTACTTCAATGGCCAAGACCGATTTGATGTAAAAGAATCTGATCAGCTACCAACAACGTTTGTCAATGCTTATTCAAAAACAAAATATGAGGCAGAGCTAGCTTTAGCAAAATCGGGTATTCCGTACGTAACTTTGAGGCCGAGAGCATTGATTGGCCGTGGTGATACCATTATTATGCCTCGATTAATAAGGGCTTTTGAAGAGGGAAAACTAAAGATTATTGGTGATGGAAAAAATATAGTAGATTTGACCTCGCTCGCCAATATGGCCGAATCGATTGAACTTGCGTTGTTTGTAAGTGATGCGGGAATCAATCAGATTTATAATATCACCAACGGCGAACCAGTTCAGCTTTGGAAAACGATTGAAAAAGTACTTTCGCTTTTAGGCCATGAAATGAACAAAAAGAAAGTCCCGTACTCAGTGGTAAAGTTCGTTTCTCAAATCATGGAGTTGAAAGCGAAACTAACAAACTATAAAGAACCGGCTTTAACTACTTATGGCGTCGGAATTTTAGCAAAATCATTTACGATGGATATTTCTAAGGCAAAATCGCTTTTAGGGTATTCGCCAAAAATATCGACCGATGAAGCCATTAATGAGTTTGTGAGTTGGTATAAAAAAGTCAACGGTTAACGGTCAGTAGTCAAATTTTTCCTTATTTAAATGAAAGTAGTCAAATTATATCTTGGTTATGCGGGTTTTTGTGAAGCCAAAGAAAGTCACAGTATCAGAGGCGAAGCCAATAGGGAAATTAAGTTTCATGCCTTATTTGGGTTGATTCAACACCCCGAAAAAGGCTGGATTTTGTATGATACTGGGTACACAAAACGATTTTATGCATGTACAAAAAGCTATCCGAATAAATTGTATGCCAAAATAACTAAGGTGTTTGTGACCGAAGAAGACGAAATAAAGAATCAACTCAAACATTTTGGCATTAAACCTACTGATATTAAGCACATTATTATTACCCATTTTCACGCCGACCATGTTGCGGGACTAAAAGATTTTGATGAAGCAACTTTCTATTGTTCACGAACAGCGTTCAAGCAATATAAAGAAATCAGCACATTTTGGGCTTTCAGTAAAGCAATTTTGAAAGACCTTATGCCCGAAAATTTTGAAAAAAGACTAAAAATCGTTGAAGATTATGGAAAGCCACTCAATGATGAAATATTTGGCAAAAAATATGATTTATTCAATGACGATTCTTTACTAATTTATGATTTACCTGGCCACGCTGCCGGTCAAATCGGTGTAGAATTAAAGACCGTTAAACAGCAGTATTTTCTGATTGCTGATGCTTGCTGGAACAGGAAATCTTACGAAGAGATGTTGCTTCCGCCAGCAATCGTCAAGTTATTTTTTGATTCCTGGCAAGACTTCAAAGATAGCCTTCAGAAAGTAAATTTATTTTATCAAAAATTTCCAGAGATAACCATTGTGCCTACGCATTGCTCGGCAACAACGTCGGCTCTTGTTTCAAATAATTACGACCTAAATGTTCTTTAAATTAGCCATTTTATTTTATTTAGTCGAAATAAAACTATCGAAATGGCTTTATATCCATAACATTAGTATTAGACGAAACTGGATAATCAATAAACTCATTCAACATTGCTCCACAAACTTGTTTTATAAACCTTTTATTGAGAAAAAAAGTGGTTTTGATGGGTTTCCTATCATCAATAAAGCCATTTTTATGTCCAATTTTGATAGTATCAATACCGTGAATATTAAACTAGAAGAGGCTTTAGCGGTTGCGATAAAATCGGAAGAAAATCGAGATTTTTCGCCTACTATCAAGGGTATTACTGTAGGTTTATCGTCGGGTACGAGTGGAAACCGAGGTGTGTTTTTGGCAAGCGAAAAAGAACGAGCCTATTGGGTAGCTTTGGTGTTGGATAGAGTGCTGGGATTTTCATTCAAAAAACGAAGTGTTGCGTTCTTTTTACGAGCCAACAGCAATCTTTACGATTCGGTAAAGTCAAAATTATTGGCATTTCATTTCTTTGATTTACTCAATAGTATTGATTTTCATCTTGAACGCCTAAATACCTTACAACCAAGCATTTTGGTGGCACAACCAAGTATGTTGCTCGAGTTAGCTAATGCGATTGAAGCAAATAAATTAGTCATAAAGCCCACAAAGATTATTTCAGTAGCGGAAGTTTTAACGCCAGAAGACAAGGTCTATCTAACGAATGTTTTTAAACAAACTATTCATCAAGTTTATCAATGTACTGAAGGTTTTTTGGCCAGTACGTGCAAATACGGAACGCTGCATTTCAACGAAGATTTTCTGATAATAGAAAAGAAATATATCGACAAAGAACAAAGTAGATTTCACCCAATTATCACTGATTTGATGCGGCGTTCACAGCCGATTATTAGATACGAGCTAAACGACATTATTCAAGAAAAAGTGAGTTGCTCGTGCGGCAGTAAATTGATGGCCATTGAAGCTATTGAAGGACGCTCGGATGATGTTTTAATTTTCAGGAATATTGAAAATCAGGAAGTTAAAATTTTTCCCGACTTTTTCAGACGTGCTATTATTTTAGCCGATAATACAATCAATGATTACATTTTGATTCAAACTGAGCCTAATTACTTATTGCTTTACACGAAAAGTAAGAACGAAGAGTCATTTCGAATGGCATGCGAAGCGATTCAAGATTTACTCAAAAAAAATAATATTTTTAAGGTCGAAATAAGTCAAACAAATCATAACCATACCCTTAAAGGCCAAAAACTTAGAAGAATAAAAAATGATGTCAGGAAAACCAATTAAAATAGTCGGTTTAGGAAAGTATCTCCCCCAAGAAGTTTCATCGACCGATTTAGAGCAAAAATATGGTCTTCCACAGGGCTGGTCAGAGAAATATTCTGGTGTAAAATCTCGGCATCATATCACATTCGAAACAAATGGATATATGGGAGCAAAAGCCATTGAGCAAGCCTTAGAAAAATGCCAAATGGAACTGAAAGATATTGATATGCTTATTTCGGCAAGTGCGAGTTTTGATTATCCACTGCCAAGCCAATCGAGCATTATTAAGAGTGAACTCAAAGATGGGATGATTGTCAATATTCCAGCCCTTGATGTCGATTCTAGTTGTTTGAGTTTTATGAGTGCTTTTGAGATTGCATCGAGTTTGCTGGACGGAAAAAAGTATAAAAATATTATCATTGTCAGCAGTGAAATTGCTTCTACAGGCATAAACCATAGCAATTGGGAGACTTTAACGCTTTTTGGTGATGGTGCGGTGGCGGCAATTTTGCAATTCGACCCAAACTCAGATTCGGCTTATATCAAAAGCACCATGCAAACCTATTCGGAAGGCGTTTACGATTCAACTTTCAAAGGTGGTGGCATGAAATTATTTTTTAAATACAATCCATACGACCCCGAAATACATTCATTTGCCATGAATGGTCGAAAATTGTTAAGGCTGGCCAAAACTCATTTACCCGATTTTATTGATGCTTTTTTCGAAGATTTACCCCTCGGCATGGAAGAAACCGATGTTATTATTCCGCACCAAGCTTCAAAACTGGGTGTTTCTATTTTATCGAATTTATATAAAGTAAAAGAAGATCAAGTTTTGGGCAATTTAGCGACTTGCGGCAACTGTATTGCAGCCTCTATTCCGCTGGTTTTATTTGATGCGGTGGAATCGGGAACAATCAAACGAGGCGATATTTGTTTCATCATCGGCACCGCTGCTGGCTTTTCAATTGGAGGGCTTTTGTTGAAATTTTAGCAGATTTATTGCACAATTACGTCGGCGAACCGATTTCTAAATTGTGTATGATAAACATCACAAAACAATGTTTAATAATATAGGAGGATTAATAAAATATTGGCATGTAATTGCCTTATCGAGCGAGCTAAAAGAAAGCAAATCTTTGAAGCGAAATCTTTATCATGAGCCCGTTCTAATATGGAGAGATAAAGCTTTGAAAATTCATGCTTTGTTGGATGTTTGTTCGCACAAAAAAGCTCCCTTAGAAGTTTGTGATTTTGCTCAAAACCATGTTTTATGCCAATATCATGGCTGGAAATACAATGATGAAGGACGATTAATTGATATTCCGAGTTCGCAGCATTTGATTCATAAAATGAAGTGCAAAGTTGATAATTACCCAATTATCGAACAAAATGGCTTCATTTGGATATATTTAGATACAGAAAATATACCGACTACCTCGCCCGAAACACTGAGCGAAGTTTCAGACGAAAACTGGAAACATTACCAAACGTCGATGCTTTTTGAGACAAACGAAGAACTTTTAATCGAAAATTTCATGGATGCTACCCACACTCCAACGGTGCATGATAAGCTAATTAGAGACAATGATAAAAAGGTAAAACATTCGATTAAAATTACCCAAACCAGCGAAACAGTCCATGTCGGTTACGCTGAAACCAACGAAAAAATAGGCCTGGGACTCGATTGGATGTTAGGCGGAAACTTGACGGTTTCGCACACCGATGAGTTTCTGATGCCTAATTTGGTAAGAGTCAATTATTACATCAACAAAATTCATCGTTTTCAGGCTTTTATTGCTTGTACTCCGCTGCAAGATGGCAAAACTATTGCTTTTGTGCGGCTATCATTTCAGTTTAAGTGGTTCAATAAATTGATAAAATTGGTCATTCCATTTTTGGCAAAAAAGGTTTTGAAGCAAGATTTTATAATTACTCAAAAACAGTTTGCCAATATGCAAATTTTCAAAGACAAACCCGACCAAAACATAGATTACGACGCCATGCACAACAAAGTGAAAAAGATAAGAAACAACAAGATTAATAATTTGCCAACAAGTGATGAAACCACAACCCAGCAAATTGATTTGACTTTATAATTAGTTCATTTGTGGCATTAAAAATACCTTAATCTTGGCAAATTCATTTTTTGAAAAAATAAATTATTCGGCTTGTAACGAAGATAGCGAATCAGAAAGAAAAGCTTTGCGACTGACGACCAATGATACAGTTTTATGTATCACAGGAAGTGGTGCAAGGCCGCTTGATTTGTTGGTCGATAATCCCGAAAAGATAATTAGCGTTGATTTTAATGCTACTCAAAACCATCTTTTGGCTCTGAAAATTGCTGCTTACAAATCGCTTAATTATGTCGAATTCAAATCGTTTATTGGCTTAGAAAATAAGTTTTTTCGAGAAGATTTATACAAAAAACTCAATTATTTGCTCACATCTCCACAGGTTTTATATTGGAATACAAACTTTAATCTGATTGAAAATGGGCTTTTGTATTGCGGAATGTGGGAATTATTTCTGAGAATGATAGCCAAAGCTGCATTTTTCAGAAGAAAATCCATTACAAAACTAATGGCGTCAGAAACATTGGAAATCCAACGAGAATATTGGTCAAAGCATTGGGATAATGTTATTTGGAAATCGTTTCTGAAACTCGTTTCTAATCGTTTTTTATGGACAATAATTATTCGTGAACCGGGTGCATTATTAATTCCGAAGGAGTTTGATGTTTACGAATACATGCGATCTCGAATGAATCATTTGTCCAGTAATCATGTTTTGCGTACTAATCATTTTGCCAATCTTTTGTTTTATGGTGAATATAAATCAGATTGTATTCTGCCTTTGCATCTGAGAGAAGAAAACTTTGAAAGTATCAAAAAGCAAGCAAATAAAATCGAAATTATTACTGATTCTTTGCTCAATGTGCTTGATAATAAGCAATTGACTGAATCAATTACGGCTTATTCATTGTCTGATTTTTCTTCGTATGCCGACACTAAAATGTATCATGGAATTTGGACAAAAATCATTCAAAACTCAGCCAATGGCACCAAATTTTGCGAACGCTTTTTCTTGGTAAAACGTCAGCCCGAAATTATTCACCAACAAATCAAAAGAGATTGTTTACTAGAAAAACAGCTATCTGACCAAGATCTTACGGCCATCTATACTTTCTGTGTGGGAAAATTGAGTAAATAATCTTTTCGAAACAAAGTATTCTTCAAAACATCTATCATAATTTCAAGTTTATCGGATAAACCATTTGGCATACTAACTTTTTATTCGTTTTTTTGGTATCAAAACATCAACACTTTTACTATGAAAAAAAATCTATTTGCAGCTGCGGCTGTATGTGTGTTTATTAATCTCGGATTTAGCCAAGCTCGCTTGGTCGAAAAAGTCGAAAAAAAAGGGAGTGAATTGGTCATTCCTTACGAAAAATATGTTTTTCCTAACGGCCTCACGCTCGTTGTGCATGAAGACAACAGCGACCCAATCGTACACGTCGATGTAACTTATCACGTAGGTAGTGCAAGAGAAGAAATCAAAAAGAGCGGTTTTGCTCACTTTTTTGAACACATGATGTTTCAAGGAAGCGATAATGTAGGCGATGAGCAACATTTCAAAATCGTAACAGCGGCGGGCGGAACGCTCAATGGTAGCACCAACCTCGACAGAACCAATTATTATGAAACTGTTCCGAACAATCAACTCGAAAAGATGCTTTGGCTCGAAGCTGACCGTATGGGATTTTTGTTGGATGCCGTTACTCAGAAGAAATTTGAGGTTCAACGCAGCACAGTAAAAAACGAAAGAGGACAAAATTACGATAACCGTCCTTATGGTTTAGTTAGCGAATTTACGAGCAAAAACCTCTATCCTTATGGACACCCATACAGCTGGTTGACAATTGGTTATTTGGAAGATTTGGACAGGGTTGACGTAAACGATTTGAAAAAATTCTTTTTACGTTGGTACGGCCCAAATAATGCCACATTGACCATCGGTGGCGATGTAAAAGCAGCCAATGTAGTGAAAATGGTTGATAAATATTTTGGAAATATTCCTGCTGGGCCAGCGGTTGAAAAAACTGTATTGCCAGCTGTAAAATTATCGGGCGATAGATACGCCTCTTTTATTGACAATTATGCTCGTTTGCCAATTTTATCAAAAACCTATCCAACTGTTCCGAATTATGATAAAGACATGGGAGCCTTATCTTGCCTTGCTCAAATATTAGGTCAAGGCAAAAACTCAATTCTTTATCAACAAATGGTAAAAAACCAAAAAGCAATTTCGGCTAGTGGTTTTAGCCGTTTTAGTGAGTTGGCTGGGGAGTTTTCATTCCAAATTACACCTTATCCAGGCAATTCGCTTGCAAAGATGGATAGTTTATTCAAACAATCATTATTGGTTTTTGAAAAACGTGGCGTAACCGACGAAGACATCGAGAAATTTAAAGGCGGTATCGAAGCTCAATATATCAATGGTCTGCAAAGTGTATCAGGAAAAGTGAGCCAGTTGGCCGCTTTCAATACTTTCACGGGTAACCCAAATATGATTGGTAAATTATTGGATATGTACCGCTCAGTAACCAAAGAAGACGTTTGGAGAGTTTATAACCAATATTTGAAAGATAAACCAAGCGTTACTATCAGCGTTTTGACAAAAGGACAAACAGTAAAACCAGCCGCACCTGATAATTATACGATTGAAACGCAAAACTATACAGCTCCAAATTATGGCTACGATGGTTTGAAATACACAAAAGCAAAAGACACTTTTGAAAGAAACAAAACTCCAGGAAATGGGTCAAATCCAGTAGTAAAAGTGCCGCCATTCTGGAAAAACGATTTGCCAAGTGGCATCAAAATTATTGGGACGGCCACCAACGAACTACCAACGGTGACAATTTCAATTTCAATACCGGGTGGGCATTTGGCTCAAGCAAGCGATACTTCTAAAATTGGTTTAGCGGGTATGGTTTCTGATATGCTCAACGAAGACACCAAAAAATACACGGCCGAGCAAATGGCGGTTGAACTTCAAAAATTGGGAAGTTTTATCAGCGTTTCACCCTCGGTAGATGGTATCAACTTTAATATCCAATGTTTGAAGAAAAATGTTGATAAAACATTGGAGTTGTTAGATGAAAAAATGTTTAGTCCAAACTTTACAGCTGACGCTTTTAATCGTTTACAAAAACAATCATTAGAAGGCTTTAAACAATTAAAATCTCAACCAGCGGCCATTGCTTCAACTGTGATTGACAAACTTAATTACGGCACAGGTAATATTTTAGGATTAAGCGATAACGGCACAGAAAGTACTGTTAAAAGACTTAGCTTAAAAGATGTTCAGGCCTATTACGATAATTACATGACATCACAAGGCACGAAAGTGGTTGTTGTAGGCGATATTACAGAAGGTGAAATATTGCCAAAATTGGCTTTTTTGAACAAATTACCGAACAAAAAAATCAATATAGCCAATCCAGCATCTGCTCCTGCTATTTCAAAAACTCAAATTTATTTGATTGATGTACCGAAAGCTGCTCAAACCGAATTTAGAATAAGTAGTATTACAGGCTTAAAATACGATGCAACTGGCGAATACTACAAGGCAGGTTTGATGAATTTTGCTCTCGGCGGAGCATTTAATAGCCGTGTAAACCTCAACTTGCGTGAAGACAAAGGCTGGACTTACGGTGCACGTGCGGGTTTTTCGGGAGATAAATATACTGGCGAATACCAATTTAGTTCTGGAATCCGTGCAAATGCTACCGACAGTGCATTGGTAGAAGTAATGAAAGAATTGAAAAACTATGCAGTCAACGGCATTTCTGCCGAAGAATTGGCTTTTACGAAAAGTGCCATCGGCCAACAAGATGCCTTGCGTTACGAAACGGGCAACCAAAAAGCAGGTTTTATCGGTCGTATTCTGACTTATGGCTTACCGGCTAATTTTGTAAAAACACAAAACAAAATTTTAGCATCACTTAGCAAAAAAGAAGCTGATGCACTAGCTAAGAAATGGATTAATCCTGATAAAATGAATATTTTATTGGTAGGAGATAAAGCCAAAATTTTACCTAGCCTACAAAAACTTGGGTATGATATTGTGGAATTAGATATTGATGGCAATAGAAAGTAAGTTTTATTAAGTTAAAGGCAGGAAAGTAGTCATTTTGACCATTTTCCTGCCTTTTTTGTTTAATTAAAATAGATAAACGACTTTTTTCATTAACTTTGTTAATACCCAAAATAGAGTTCATGTAACAAAAAACAGTTCAGAAAACCAATTATGAGAGTAGCCTAAACCCACAACCTATGATTAAATTTGATGAAAATGGATACTTGTCACCTAATGACCTCATAGAAACCGATTTGGCAACGATTAAAAAAGTATTTGTTGAGAGTGTACCGTTATCCTCCACCCGAAAGGCTATTTTTGACGGTTATTTGAGTTATAACGAAGAACTCCGAAAGATTATACCAACGGGGTTTATGCAATGGATTGACGGTAGTTTTACTACAAAAAAAGTAAATCCAAACGATATTGATATTGTAACATTTGTTGACTTTGAAGTTTACAACGCAAACGAAAAACAAATTGACGAACTAAGAAGAATTCGGCAAACTACCAATAGAATTATTGACGGGTATTTTGTTAAGGTATACCCCGAAAATCATAAAAACCGTAATTGGTATCATATTGACCGTATGCAATGGATATTTACTTTTAACCGAGTAAAGAATTCCAAACTATCAAAAGGATTTTTACAAATAAATTTCTAAGACAATGGAAGAGAAAGAATTTTTAAGTTACCACGAATGGGGCATCAGAGTTTCGAGACTCATGGAACTGATTGCCATGACTAACCGCACCATACAAGTTCACAAAGAGGGTGGTGACTCACCACTTTATATAAAACAGTATGAAGACCTTTTAGAGGAACATAAAATTGAACTAAACGAATTGATGCAAGTTATGGGGTTATCAGTGCAACTTTCTGCATTAAAAAATGTTGCGTAGATTAAAATCGAACCAATACAAACAATGGAAAAACCTAAAAACGTGGAGTAAAGGGGCATCAGAATTGCCCATTTACTTGAATTGATGCAAGTACAGAAAACGTCTTAAAACTACATCAAAGTCAAGAGAAACCAAGTTTTTTGGCAGTAAACAAATATACCGACCTATTGGCAGAACACCATGCCGAATTAGAGTAACTTTTGAAACCCTACGGTTTTATATTGCGATTACCAAATACTGGAAAAGTAGCATAATCCTCAACATTCGTGTATGAGTTTTTTAAATATCTAAAAGGCCTAAACCAACAAACATAAAGAACAACACGCAAAATTATTGCAAACGCATTGGACAAATCCTGAGCCAAAATTGAAAATTGCATAGAATTGTTAAAAGTGGTAAAATTTGAGTAAGTTTAAGACAAATTTTACCACTTAGCTTTTTATTAAACATACAGAGTTAAGTACATTAGCCATTACACAAACTTTTGCATTAATGTTTAACAAAAAGCTGCTATCTGAACGAGACATCTGCACGAAATATATTTCACCTGCCATCGAGAAAGCTGGTTGGAATAAGCATATTCACTACTTAGAGGAGGTAAACATTACCGCTGGTAAAATCTTGGTTAAAGGCTCACTCACTACCAGAGCCAAAAACAAACGAGCTGATTATATTCTGTACTACAAAGACAATCCTGTTGCAATCATTGAGGCAAAAGATAATAATCATTCTATTGGTGCAGGAATGCAACAAGGTTTAGAATATGCCCGAATGCTTGATATTCCTTGCGTTTTTAGTAGCAATGGCGATGGTTTTATTTTCCATGACAAAACTGCTACTGATGAGAATATAGAAGTCGAAATTGGCTTAGATGAGTTTCCGAGTCCCGAAGCAATTTGGCTTAAATACAAAACTTTCAAAGGACTTGACACTCCTATCACTGAAAAAGTAGCTTTACAAAAATATTACTCCGATGGTAGCGGACGTAAACCTCGTTACTATCAACAAATAGCCATTAATCGCACGGTACAATCCATTGCAAAGGGCAATAACCGCATTTTATTGATTATGGCTACTGGCACTGGTAAAACCTACACAGCGTTTCAAATAGCTTATATTTTATGGATGGCTGGCGTAAAGAAACGCATTTTGTTTTTAGCTGACCGAACTTCATTGATTGACCAAACACGTAAAGGAGATTTTAAGCACTTCAAGGACAAAATGACGGTCGTTGAACACCGTCAGGTAGATAAAAGCTACGAAATATATTTAGCACTCTATCAAGGACTAACAGGTAACGAAGACGATAAAAATATCTACAAGCAATTTTCACCCGATTTCTTTGACCTAATCATTGTTGATGAGTGCCATCGTGGTAGTGCAAAAGAGGATAGTTCTTGGCGTGAGATTTTGGCTTATTTTAGTAATGCCACACAAATTGGTTTAACAGCCACGCCAAAAGAAACCAAAGAAACGAGCAATATTGAGTATTTTAAAGACCCTGTTTATACCTACTCGCTCAAACAAGGTATTGATGATGGTTTCTTAGCTCCATATAAAGTCCTAAAAATGCAGTTTGGAATGAATTCGGGTGCGGAACAATGGCGACCAGAAAAAGATAAACTCGACAAAGAAGGTAATCCAATAGAAGACAGAGTTTATAACCTCAAAGACTTTGACCGCAACTTAGTTATTGAAGAACGAACCCGAAAAGTAGCGAAACGTATCAGTGATTTCTTGAAAGCAACCAACCGTTTTGACAAAACGATTATCTTTTGTGAGGATATTGAACACGCTGAAAGAATGAGGTCGGAGATAGTGAAACAAAACCCTGACCTTTGCCGAGCAAACGATAAATACGTGGTGCGTATCACTGGCGATAATGACGAAGGCAAACGAGAATTAGACAATTTCATTAACCCCGAAGAAACTTACCCAGTTATTGCTACTACATCGGAGTTAATGACTACAGGCGTTGATGCTCAGACCTGCAAATTGATTGTATTAGATGCCAATATTGGCTCAATGACCAAGTTTAAGCAAATCATCGGTCGTGGCACTCGTATCAATGAAGAGTTTGGTAAACGATTCTTTACTATCATGGATTTTAGAAGTGCTACCGAGCTTTTTGCCGATAAAAATTTTGATGGTGAGCCAATTCGGATAAAAGAAATAAGTGAAGAAACCGATTTTGAGGAGATTGTAGCGGAGGAAAACGATTTAGAAGCTCCTATTTCGAGCGAATATGATGCAGAGGAGACGGCAGCACTCGAAAACGCTGTAAACGAAACAAAAGAGACTTATAAAACAAAGGATTTCTTTTCGGCTGCACCCAACAAACGCACCAAAGTATTTGTGAATGGTGTAGAAGTTACGCTACTGGTTGAGCGTGAAATGTATTTCGATAACGACGGCAAACCAATTACTAAAAGTCTGAAAGATTATACCAAAGATATTATTCAGGCACGGTATAATTCATTAGATGAATTTTTGAATAAATGGAATGCCACCGATAGAAAAGATGCCATCATTGCCGAACTCGAAGAGCAAGGCATTTTAATTGACTCATTGAAAGAAGCCGTAAACAAAGATTTTGATTTGTTCGACCTTATTTGTCATATCGCATTTGAGCAGCCACCGTTGAGCCGTAAAGACCGAGTAGAAAGTGTAAAAAAACGCAATTATTTTACAAAATATGGTGAACAAGCTCGCAAGATTCTCGAAACACTTTTAGAGAAATACGGAGAAGAAGGCATTGAGAATTTAGAAAATATTGATATTCTGAAAGTGCAGCCGCTAAGCCAATTTGGTTCTGCTTACGAGATTATCACTACTTTTGGCGGTAAAAACAAGTATTTACAGGCAATCAAGGAATTAGAAAACGAGATTTATAAAACTGCATGACGATTATGAGTACATCAGATGATAAATTAAAAATAATTTCATGGATAATTAATTTGCAAGATGAGGCAACACTTAAAGCATTAGTCCAAATCAAAGAAAAACAAGAAATTAAAGTAGCAAAAATAACTGACTCTAACGATGAGAATGAAAGTACACTAAGCAAAGAACTTAGGGAAAGATTGATAAGAAGACAAAAAATTATTATTCCAAATTAGTAATCTAAAACCAAAATTACACATTACGTTTATAGTCATAATGGATAAATTACCAAAGAAGTATATTTTTATTGATGAAAGTGGAGATGCAGCTTTTTACGCCAGTAAGAAACGGTTATTAGTAGGTTCTGATGGTTTTCAGCCATTATTAATGCTCGGAATGATAGTAATTGAAGATAAGGAGAAAATTCATACAACTATCAAAGAATTTCAATATCAAATTAAAACAGACCCTTTTTATAATACATTAGCTTGTGTAACTGACCCAAAGGGATGGTATTTGCACGCTCGTGCTGACCATACCGATATTAAAGCAAAGTTTACAGAGTTCCTAAGAAGTTTGGACGGATACAAGTGTTTTTCGGTAATTGGACGAAAAAGATTAAGCACTTTTCAAAACAAACATAATAGTAATGAGAGTGAATTTTACTTCGACCTTGTTTATCACCTATTAAAAGACCGTATGAACGATGATAAATTCTTTTATCAAATCATATTAGCAGGACGGACAGGAAGTAGTAGCGATAAACTCAAATCTGCTATTGAAAAAGCAATCGAAAGAGATAATGGTTTCAGAAAGAATAAATTGGAAATCAAGTTTGATTGTAGGACAGCACCCAGTAATATGACTCCCGAACTCAGTATTATTGATTATTTACTGTGGGCTTTACAACGCTACATTTTATCAGGCGATGCTCGCTAATACAGAGCTTTACAACAAAAATTCAGTTTGATTATTGACCTTTATGATTTTGATAATTATAAGACAAACTATTACCACAGAAGTAAAAACCCATTTGATATTACAAAAGCAAGCGAATTTAGAAAAGATGGGTACATTCAGGCATAAAAAAAAGCAATCTTTCGTAGCTCGTGCCAGTACTGGCAACCCCGACAGGTGCAGGTTATAGCATACAAAAATTGCTTTTACAAAGTTATACAAAATACAGTTATATGTCCAAACTTTTGGTCATATTTCAACAAATAACAGCAAAAATAGTTCCAAAACAAACAAATCATAGTAAATGACCAACATTTCAGGCACAATAAAAAGTATCCGTGATATAATGTGGCAAGACACTGGACTCAACGGTGATGCCCAACGAATTGAGCAGCTCGGATGGATGCTTTTCTTAAAAATATTCTCCGATAAAGACAAAGAACTCGAACTCACCGACGATAATTATATAAGTCCAATTCCTGATGCGTTTCATTGGGTAAATGAAAAAGGCAATTGGGCAGGTGACGACGAAGGCATGACTGGCGATGAGCTTTTGGAGTTTGTTGATAGACAACTTTTTCCAACTTTACGCAGCATTGATGTCTTGACAGGCAACCGTCGGGCTTTGATAGTGCGTGAGGTGTTTGAGGGCAACAACAACTACATGAAAAGCGGCACGAATATCCGCAAGGTGCTAAACAAACTCAACGAGATTGATTTTAATATTGCCAAAGACCGCCACGCTTTTGGCGAGCTATATGAGAGTATCTTGAAAGAACTCCAAAGTGCGGGCAAAAGTGGCGAGTTTTATACACCAAGAGCCATTACAGCTTTTATTACTGACATCATCAACCCCAAATTGGGTGAGCGGGTTCTCGACCCTGCTTGTGGCACTGGTGGGTATCTGACTTGTGCCATTGAGCATCTAAAAAAACAAGCCAATAACGTTGACCAACTCAAAAGCATTACCGAAAACATTGCAGGTTGGGAATATAAACCGCTGCCGTTTTTGTTGGCTACTACCAACCTGATTTTACACGATATTGAAGTACCAAATATTCGTTTTGGCGATGCTCTCGACCAACCTTTGAGCAATTTTACCGAAAAAGACCGAGTAAACGTAATCTTGGCAAATCCTCCGTTTGGGGGCATTGTAGCCAACGGCAATGAGTCGAATTTTCCGCAGAATTTCCGTACAAAAGAAAGTGCCGATTTGTTTTTGATTCTGATGATTCATTTGCTCAAAGCTGGCGGACGTGCAGGAATTGTACTACCCGATGGCAGCCTCACGGGCGAGGGCGTGAAACAACGAGTACGAGAAAAACTACTGAAAGACTGTAACCTACACACCATCATAAGGCTACCACAGAGCGTTTTTGCCCCCTACGCCACTGTAAACACCAATCTTTTGTTTTTTGATAAAGGCACACCAACCAAAGATATTTGGTACTACGAACACACCTTGCCCGAAGGACAAAAAGCATATAGCAAGACCAAAACCATAAAAGTTGCCGAATTTGAGCCAATAAAACAATGGTGGCACAACCGCCAAGAAAGCGAGGTAGCTTGGAAAGTTTCGATTGATACCATCATTGAGCGTGGCTATGATTTGGATATTAAAAACCCGAATAAAGTAGTAGAAGAAGTGGTTTATGATAGAAAAGCGATTATCAATAAAATTGAAACGAATCAATCTAAAATTGCTAAGATTTTAGAAGACCTTAAAGTATTGGCTTAAAAATGAAATATAGATTAGGAGATATTTGTACCATCACCAAAGGCGAAACTGGCATTATGAAAGCCATTGATGGAGCTTACACGATGGTTACTTTGGGAGAAGCCAACAAAACACACAATGCTTATCAGTTTGATACTAAAGCTGTTATTATTCCTTTAGTCTCTTCTACTGGACACGGACACGCCAGCATGAAACGAGTAAAATACCATGACGGAAAATTTGCACTTGGTAGCATTCTTTGTGCAGTCATTCCGAAAGATGAAAACTTTGTGTTGGCTAAATACCTTCATATTTATTTGCACTGGAATAGGGAAGAATTATTGGTTTCTCAGATGAAAGGAATGGCAAATGTAAGTTTGCCCATGAATAAAATTGCCGATGTAATTGTAACTGTACCGAGCCTTGAAAAGCAAAAAGAAATAGTTGAGTTGGAGAAAAAATTGGTTGAAAAAGAACTTGAAGCCGACAAGCTTTATACCCACCAACTCACCCTCATAGAAAACCTAAACCAAGCTATTTTACAAGAAGCGGTGCAAGGTAAATTAGTACCACAAGACCCCACCGATGAGCCAGCCAGCCAATTATTGGAGCGAATAAAAGCAGAAAAAGCCAAAACAGGCAAAAAAGAAAAACCGCTGCCACCAATCAAAGCCGAAGAAATACCTTTTGAAATCCCCGAAAATTGGGTTTGGTGTAGGTTGGGAGAGGTACTAACAATCAAATCAGGAAAAAGAATTCACGCCTCAGATTATAGAAATGAGGGTATTCCATTTTTGAGGTCGGGTGAAATTGGGAGTTTAGGCAGAGGAGAAAAAGTAAAGAATGAATTATTTATAAGCACTGAAAAATACATAGAAATTAAAACTAAGTTTGGAATACCTAAGCAAGGGGATATTTTAATTGCTTGTATTGGCGGTTCAATTGGAAATATTTGGGTGGTAGATGAAAGAGAGTTCTACTTTAAGGATGGAAATTTAGTTTTGATTGAATCAATACTTGAAATCATTACTAATTACCTTTTACTATACTTAAAAACACCTTTTTTCTGGAAAAATACAATTCTTAATGCTACGGATTCGTCTTATAATGCTTTGACAATAGAGAAATTAAATGATGCAGAATTCCCCCTTCCACCTCTTTCCGAGCAGCAGCGAATAGTAGCCGAAATAGAAAAGCAATTGGGCAAAACCAAAGAATTAAAGGCACACATCATAGCCAACCAACAAGCCACCGAGCAATTGCTCAAAGCTTTGCTTCATGGGGCTTTTGAGGTTGAAGAGAAAGTAGAAAAAATTGTGTAAATTTGTAAAAAACAAATACTCAACATGAGAAATACGCTAAAAACTCCCATGAACCAAGCACAAATGATGGTTTTGCAGGTTGTAAAAGAGCAATACAACGAACAAGATTTAGCAGAATTGAGGCAATTATTGATTGATTTCAATCACCGTAAAATGCAAAATCATCTTGATAAAACCGTTGCCGAGAAAGGCTACACCAATCAAGACTTCGAGCAGATGCTGAAAGGTCACGCCCGTAAAACCAACTAAAATGCTACGAATTGTCTTAGATACAAATGTTTTGGTGGCAAGTATTTCTCGAAAATCACCCTTTCATTGGGTTTGGGAAGCCTTTGTCCAAGGCAAATACCAACTTTGTATCACTACTGATATTTTGGATGAATATGCGGAGATAATCGAACGCTACTTTTCGACTACCGATGCCGAAAACACGCTTACTCAAATAATGCTGAGTCAAAATATCGTACAAATCATTCGCTATTACGAATGGAATGCCATCGAACAAGACCCCGACGATAACAAGTTTTTCGATTGTGCCGTAGCTGCCAATGCACACTACATAGTTTCGGAAGACAAGCACTTCAATATTCTTAAAAAGATTCCATTTCCATCAGTTACAAGAATAAAAACTGCTGAGTTTAAGCAAATAATAGAACTGCAATAAAAACCTGTACTAACATGGAGAATTTATCTGCTTTATACAAACCCATAGATAAAGATATAAACCCAAAGGCAAGCGATAGACCGAAAACTTTATTTGCTTTATCGTACAAAAACCTTTTAATTGGTAATCTCCAATTTGATAACTCAAACTGGATTTTTGAATACTCTAATGATTTTAAAAATCAGCACAAAATTCGACCAATTACAGACTTCCCAGATTTGGACAAGCAGTATCAACAATCGGAACTGTGGCCATTTTTTTCGAGTCGAATTCCAACAAAAAATCAACCAATGGTTCAAGAAGCACTACGGAAGCACTCGGAAGAATCATTCGATACCGTAAAAATGCTTGAAATGTTTGGTAAGCGTACAATCACTAATCCTTACGTTTTGGAAGTTTCAAATTATTGAAAACCATAGATTTTATAATGAAAGCCGAAGTCAAGCAATTGATTTCGGCTTTTTTTATGATATTCTAACAAAAAACCGCTAACTATTTAATAGTCAGCGGTTTGAACACACTTAAAAATACGTTGGTGTGTCCTCGAAGGGATTCGAACCCCCATCGTCAGAACCGGAATCTAAAATTCTATCCATTGAACTACGAGGACATTGTTTTTGCAAATTTACAAAAAAATTTGATGTAATTACACCATAAATAACTCCTTCAATTCTATCGCATCTGCAGGTTTCATTCTTCCTGCCAAAACTAATCTGAGCTGACGACGCCGCAATGCACCTGCAAAAAGCTCTTTTTCTTCGTCGGTTTCTGGCTCAACGGGCGGAACCTCAATTGGGCGACCAGTTTGGTCAACCGCAACAAATGTCAAAAAGGCTTTATTCGTATGGATTTTTGTTCCCGCAGGAATATTTTCGGCCCAAACTTCAACTACTACTTCAAGCGATGAATTGAAAGCACGAGTCACTTTAGATTGTAAGGTAACCACACTTCCGAGCGGAATAGCTTCCTTAAACTGCACATTATCAACCGAAGCGGTCACCACGATACGGTTACAGTGCTTTTGGGCGGCAATTGCCCCTGCAATATCGAGTAATCTCATTAAATTACCTCCCATCAGATTACCAAGTGTATTGGTATCATTCGGAAAAATCATTTCGGTCATTACCGTTAAAGATTCATTTGCTTTCTTTGGTTTTGGCATTTTTAAAGTTTGTTCGGAAATTTTTTTATTTGCTGAGAAAATTTATAAATAGTTCGTTACCAGCACGTGAAGGTATTGAATTGGTGCATTTTTCGAGAGTTTTTAAAACAAAATATTGACTAAAATAAAGAATATATTCTTCTTTTGTACCTCCAAATGGTGGCCCCTCTACAAATTCACGCCCGAATAATAAACCAACTAAACGCCCACTTGGTTTGAGTAGCTCGCTCATTTTTTGAGCATACTTGTGGCGTAAAATTGGGTCAATAGCACAGAAAAATGTTTGTTCAACAATTAAATCATAAGTACCCGAATGTTCAAAAAAATCTTGATGAATCATGCGACAAATGCCTTTTTCGATAGAATTTTTAAGTTTTTCTTGCAAATTATGTACCATAACGCCTGAAATGTCAATCAGCGTAAGGTTCGTAAATCCTTGTTGAAGCAAATATTCTGCCTCATAAGCATTTCCACAACCTGGAATCAAAATTGCCACTGATTTATCGGTCAGTTGGTCGAAATAATCTTTCAAAGCTGGACTAACATTTCCTACATCCCAACCTGTTTGTGATTTTTCGTAGCGTTCGCTCCAATATTGGTCGTTGAGCATATATTTTTAATTTTTGTGCAAAACAACTAACTTCGTACGAAGAATCCTAATCTCATTCATTGATGAACGCTTTAAAAACACTCATTTTTATAGTTATTACTAGCTTTATTACGTTAAATGCTTTTACACAAGTCAATTTTTCATCACAAAAAACGGTACTTAATAAACAACGTTTCTATGATGTTCAATTAACTCAAGAAGCCACAGCCGTTAGTATTATTCTTAACTCTGAACAAGGTTTTTTAAATACTTATTTAATTGCCGAAATCGACACATTTTTTCTTATCAAAGATTCCGATTTCAGCGAAGTAAACCGTAGTCAACTTATTGTTTTTTCTAATCCAATAAAAAATATTCGATTATTTTCGGGGAATCTTGAAGGGAGTATTATGCTCATGACACAATTCGTCAAACCGCTAACTATCAGTCATTTATCACTTAGGCAAAAAGTCGATAGTTGCGATAAACCAGCAATTATAGCAGCATCAGAATGGCGAAAAGGCTTAACACCGCCCATAGAAGCACCAATAAAAACAACTGTTAAGCACGTGATTGTACATCATTCGGCAGGCTCAAATACTACAACTAATTTCTTGGAAGCAGTCCGAAATATCTATACTTTTCATACCACTCCCCCACCCAATGGCAATGGCTGGAACGATGTAGGATATAATTTTCTGATTACGCAAGATGGCACGATTTTTCAAGGGCGAGACGGACAAGGTATTATGGACGGTGATAATGTTTTAGGGGCTCATTTCTGCGGAAAGAATAACGGAACAATGGGTATTTGCTTACTTGGAAATTATAATGAAGTGCAGCCAACCAACATCGCGATCAAATCACTCATCAATTTGGCTGGTTGGAAACTGGGGAAAGAAAAATTGCCAGTAATTGGGCAATTCCAGCACACAGATGGCCTACTGAATATCATTTCGGGGCATCGTGATGGCTGTGCTACCGAATGTCCGGGCAATAATCTTTATGCAAAGTTAGCCGAGTTTCGCCAAAAAATAAATTTGATCTGTACTTACACCAATACTTTTATTACGGCCATCGAAGCCCCACAAATGCAATCTTTCAAGATTTATCCGCAGCCAAGTTCGGAGTTTTTGATGGTTGATTTACTAAACGATTTTTCGGAGAAAAACTTGCCACAAATATTTGATTTACAAGGCAAAAAAATACCCTGTGAGTTTGTCTATTTAACAGAAAACCAATGGAAGGTCAGCATCAAGCATTTGTCTGAAGGCACTTACTTTTTAAGAGTAGGAATTGAACAAAAAGGTGCTAAGTTTATAAAGTTATAACCAGTCAATCTAATTAAAACCTTGCACCAACAGCAAAATTTGGTTCTTAGCCTATTTCTGGCTATTTTCGCTAGGAAACAAAATTACACTTATGAAAAAACTATTAGCCCTGCTATTCGTAACAAATTTACTTTTTGCCCAAAGCGGAACCGAAATTTTTCTATTGGATATTACAAATTCGAGTGGAAATATTACGCTTTCAAATCCTAAAAATATCACCAATCGAAAAGGTTATGATAATCAGCCATTTTTTCATCCAAGTCAGTCGTTGCTTTATTATACAGCAATGCTAGATGGCCAAACAGATATATGGTCATTTAATCTCAAAACTGGCGTTGGGCTACAAATTACTAAAACAATTGATTCAGAATATTCTCCAACCGTTACACCCGATAAAAAATATTTGTCGTGCATTGTTCAGCGGAAATCAAACGGTGACCAAGACTTGGTAAAATACAATATCAAGAATCCGACCGAAACGCAGATGATTTTTGAGTCGCAAAAAACTGGAAAAATAGGCTATCAAGCATGGTTGAACCCAAATGAACTCATCACTTTTGTATTGGGCGAACCACAAACGCTTCATTATCAAGATCTTACTAGGAAAAAAGATACAATCATTGTTCCTAACATTGGTCGTTCCTTACACCTCATTCCGAAACAAAAAGCGTTTAGTTTTGTACAACGAATAGATAAAAAATGGCTAATTCGCTCATTCAATCCTCAAAAAAATACCATTATTGATATAGCGGAAAGTCACCCAGAATCGGAACATTATAATGCTTGGTTCTCAGAAAATACAATTTTAGAAAGCCGAAATACAGATATTTTTAGTTATGATTTAATGACTAAAGAATGGAAAGCTGTTACTTTACCCGATATGCTTCTGAAGCGAAAAATCAGCCGAATGGCCATAAAAGGTAATAAAATTGCCATTGTGATTGAAGAATGAAATAGTTTTTCCCCTTAGCTTTAATATGAAAAAAGTCCTACTTCTCATTTTTTTTACCAGTTTATTCTATAAAATTTACGCTCAAAAAAGCCAACAAACCGATGTTTTGATAATCGGAGGAAGTACTTCTGGTACAATGGCTGGGATACAATCAGCACGCATGGGCGTAAAAACCATCATTGTTGAAGAAACTCCGTGGCTGGGCGGAATGCTGACTTCGGCAGGAGTGTCTGCCATTGACGGCAATCATAATATGCCATCGGGTTTGTGGGGGGAATTTCGTGAACAGATAAGAAATTACTACGGCGGAGCGGATAAAATTTCTACAGGTTGGGTCAGTAATACACTTTTCGAACCATCAGTCGGGCAGAAAATTCTACGAAAAATGTGTGATGCTGAAAAGGATCTTTCAATGATTTTTGGTACAAAACTGACTGATATAAAGCAAGTTACAGGCGGTTGGCACGTAAAACTTTCGAATACAAAAACAATTCAGGCGAAAATTATAATTGATGCTACCGAATTGGGTGACGTAGCAGCTAAAGTAGGCATCAAATATGATTTAGGAATGGATGCCCAATCGACATACAATGAAGCAATCGCTCCCGAAAAAGCCAATAATGTTGTTCAAGACCTTACTTATGCTGCAATTTTGAAAGATTACGGAGCAAATACTGATAGAACTTTGCCCAAGCCAGCCAATTATTCAGCCTCGGAGTTTAATTGTGCTTGTAAAGAATTTTGCGATAATCCTACTGCTAAAAGGCAAAATCCGTGTGCAAGTTTAATGACTTATGCTAAACTTACAAATGGCAAAGTTTTAATTAATTGGCCAATCAATGGTAATGATTTTTATGCAAATATGGTCGAAATGTCGGAAAATGAAAGGCAAGAAGCGATAAATTCGGCTAAAGCTATTACGCTACGTTTTGTGTATTTTCTGCAAACCGAATTGGGTTTTAAAAACTTCGGATTGGCCGATGATGAATATCCAACTGCCGATAAACTACCATTGATTCCGTATCACCGAGAGAGCCGCCGTATTGATGGTTTGGTAAAAATGAATACCAATCATATCGAAAAGCCTTTTTTGCAGCCTCAACCACTTTATCGAACCGGTATTGCGGTTGGCGATTACGCCATTGATCATCATCACGATAAAAATCCAGCTGCTCCAGATTTGCATTTTGTGCCAGTCCCATCATTTAATATTCCTTTAGGAAGCCTTATTCCAAAGCAAAAACCTAATTTTATTGTAGCCGAAAAGTCAATTTCAGTGAGTAATTTGGTGAACGGGGCATCTCGTTTACAGCCAGTTGTTATGCAAATCGGACAAGCAGCAGGTGCTTTGGCTGCCTATAGTGTTTTAAAGAAAATTTCTCCAGAAAAGGTTTCGATACGAGCAATTCAACAAATACTATTGAAAGCGAAAGTATATATAATGCCTTATTTTGATGTGCTACCTACGCATCCGAATTGGGAGGCAATCCAAAGAATAGGGGCAACGGGAATCTTGAAAGGAGTAGGGCAATCGGTGAACTGGTCGAATCGAACTTGGTTTTATCCCGATTCTACAATTTCGACTAATGATTTTTTGAAAAATTTGAAAGATTTTGAACCAAAATTCACTTATAAAGGCATTTCTGAACAAAAAAACATGACTTTTGCAGAATTTGAAACGATTTTGAGTCAGTTTAAACAATTTCTAAGTTCAATCAAAAGTCCATTAGCCCAGAGTATTAATATCAGTAATATTGGTTCAGATAAGCAGAAATTGCCTATTTCTCGCAACGAAATTGCTTTTCGATTGGTAAATTTAATGGAGAAAGAAGTTGATTTTGAAGGAAACTATAAAAAATAATTCAGAGAAGTTGGCTTCGTTCAATTTCTATGAATTATGATTTTTGAAAGAAAATTACTTCACCACAACTTCAAAAGGCAACGGTAAATTGCTTACTGTCTGTTCTAAGTTCGATAATTCTTCCTTCATTTCTTTGATGTATAGTTCAGTTTCGTTCTTGAACGACGAAGCCAACGATTTGTAGTAGTCAATTCCTGATAAAAGATTTGTATGAAAAACTTTAAGTGTTCGTATCTGTGCTGTTGAAAGGTTTTCAACTTGCTTGTTGAGTTGGTTTTTGTAATAATCTATATTCAAAATCAACTCATTCACAAACATATTTGGACGTTTCAATGAGTTCAGAATATTGGTTCGGCCATAAATGTGGTCGATCATTTGTTTCAATGAAAACACTCCCGAAAAATAAGCTAAATTTGGGCCTGGGCATATCGTTACTGCTGTAAGTTTATGGGCAGGATTAATATCATGTTTCAACAATGCCGCAACTCCCAAACCTTCACACAAACAATCTCTTTGAATAAGGAAATTGATTTTCTCAGCCTTCTGTTCGGTGGTCATTTCGCTTGCTTCAATTTGTTTTATTTTTGCGTGTATGTATTCACGAGATGACTCACAAATTGGCTCTTTTGTAAATTCTGTATTGGTAGAAAGAAACTTTTTATAGCACGGACTTCCCGCACGATTTTTATTGATACGCATCAAACGCTGTTCTTCGCCCGTTGAAAGTCTAAAATTATTGAAAGGAACACCCAAAGGAGAAGCATTGCTTAAGAAATAATCATCTTTTTGTGCATTTGCCATTTTTAGAAGCATATTGTTATCAACATTTGTGGCTTCGGGAACTAACAAAAATGGACTAGCCCAACCTGTGCCATCAACATCGTAATGTTCGAGCAAGAAATTGTCTTCGTTGGCCGTTCCGATACCTCCTTGTACGGTAATTTTCATGATTGGGAATGATGGAAAAGGCGACATTTCTTTGGCTCTTAGTGCTTTATTACAAATATCAAAAACCTCTTTTTGTAAATTTTCACGATTTTGCTTAAATTCTTCCAAGATTGGACCAAGTAAAAGCCCATCAGTTGCAAATGCGTGTCCACCGCAATTTAGTCCCGACTCAATTCTAAATTCCGATACCCATAGTCCTTTTTTTGCTAAGATTTTCCCTTGCGTAAGGGCCGAACGAAAATCGCTTACTTTTAAAATAATCTTCTTTTTCAAGAAACCATTTTCATTAGGAAAAAAATCGTTGAAGACATCAATGTATCCATACAAACGTGGGTTGTAGCCAGCCGAAAAAACGATACTCGAAGTCAAATTGCTTTGAGCATAACCACGAAACGACGAAAGGGCATCAGAAAATTCTTTTGGTAGCATTTCACCGTTTTCGTCATAATGCGTTCTGTCAACTTTTGCCATTACGTTTACATCAATTGAACCTGCCACTATTAAGCTGCGAAGTTGTGCTTGAATTTGCTCTTTCACCGAACTATCTTCCAATTGAAGCATTCCGATATACATCTGCTTAATTGGTGAGGTTTCTGGAAGTAATTCAAAATATTTTGTAATTCCTGAGCCTTCAACGAAAGATTCTAAGCGTAGTTTTTCTACTTGCTCATTTATCAATCTATCCAAAAGATTTAGATATTCTGTAATTCTTTTGGCTCTGTAGTCTTCCACTTTTTCGGCAATTGGCTCGAAAAATTCAGTATTTTCTCGACAGTGAAATTCTCGCATTTTTTCGATAAGTTCGTGTTCGATAATTGAAATCACCGAAGAAATACCAAATCGAGCTACTTTTAGTGGCGTATCAATCGTGAAACCCAAGCCCATTACGGGAATATGGAAGGTATGTGTTGAAGGTGTTTGTATCATTGCTTTTCAGAAAATTTAACAAAGCAACTTAAAATCTGTTAATCGAAACATGACGATTGTCATGGATTGGATTTTAGAAAGAATACGAAAAGTTATTTTTAAGCTGTTGAATAACATCATAAAAAAAATGATCAAGGAATTTTTAAATTTCTTGATCATTTTAATAGAAAAAGTATATGTTAGGTTGGGTTTTTTGACCTTATTCGGGGTCAGATGTCTGAAGTAAAAAAAATGTGGCACCAATCTACGACCCCAAAAGGGGTAAAACTCAACCACTATGAGTTTAACACCTTACCTCAAACTCTCATTTAAAGCCTCCAAAGCATCAATTCCTGGGCAAAGAATATCTTCTTTGAGGGTGTTTAATGGCGTTTGGGTTGTTTGAAGCACATCGTGCAAGGCATTTGTATTTGGATCGATATAGACCAAACCCGTCAAAATTTCGCCTTTATCTTTAGCATTTTGCAAGGCAATCATCGCCGAAAGTTTATCTTCTGGATTCCAGCCTTGATGCAATTTTTGAAGCTGCAAAGCTGAGCCATCATGCAAAGTTATTTCTTTCCCATCTTCATAATCTGCCGTAATTTCTTCCATAATTGGCACAAAATCTACGGTAGAGGTTGCTTCAATATGCTCACGTACATAATCATAAGATTTTGTTGAACCTACATTATTATTGAAAGTTACGCAAGGCGAAATCACATCGATAAAGGCAAAACCTGGGTGCTTGATAGCGGCTTTTATCAAAGGAATGGGTTGTGCTTTATCACCCGAGAAACTACGAGCTACAAAAGTTGCACCTAATTCCATGTTCAAGCCAACCAAATCAATGGCATTAAATGGATTTACTGAACCTGCTTTACTTTTTGAACCATTATCAGCCGTTGCAGAATCTTGCCCTTTGGTGAGGCCATAGCAACCATTATTCATTACCAAATAAACCATGTTTAGGTTACGACGAATGGCATGAACAAACTGCCCCATTCCGATAGAAGCAGAATCACCATCGCCCGAAACACCGAAGTAAAGCAAATCACGGTTAGCCAGATACGCACCTGTTGCTACCGAAGGCATACGTCCATGAACTGTGTTGAATCCGTGAGAATTTCCTAGAAAATAAGCAGGGGTTTTCGATGAACAACCAATGCCTGAAAGTTTGGCGATTCGGTGAGGCTCAACCGACAACTCAAAACAAGCTTGGGCGATTGCTCCACTGATAGAGTCATGGCCACAACCTGCACAAAGAGTTGATAAAGCTCCTTCGTAGTCTTTTTTAGTAAAATTTATTTTATTTTTTGGCAAATCTGGATGCCTAAAGGTCGGACGAACGTATGTCATGTTTTTGATTTACGAATGACGATTTACGAATCTGTAAATCATCGTTTTTTGTAAAATTATTTTCAAACTCTTATGCTGCTTGCTTAATATGTACACCAAAAGGTATCATTAAGTTTTCCAACTCTTTAAGATATTCAGCTTTTAAATCTTCATATTGCTTTACCGAGAAATGAGAAGATTCGTCGTCTTCCTCATGCAATGCAATTAAGCGATTTGTACTTCTAATTAACTCCAGAAGCCTCATTAATCTTGCTTGTTCTTGCGGTGTTAGTGCATCTGATTCCATTGTATTAGAAACTTATTTGAATGATTCCTTTACTATTACCGTTTCGGTCATTACAAAACTGAAATATCCATTCTTTTTTCTCCATTTCAAAAATAACACTTTTACGATGATTTTCAGGAAAAATAGGTACGAAATAACCATCTATTCCCTTTGTTTTATCGAAACGCCATCTTCTTAATATGTCAAAAGTCTTAATATTTCTTTCAAAGTCTTGAAAATTGATAAATGTTACAATATCAATATCATTTGGATTTTGTTTTTGAGTAACGAAACTACCGTCAACCCATTGATGAAAACCATTTGGAATTACATTTTTTATGGCATCCAAATACTGTAAATAATTTTCAAATAACGACTTTCTTGTTTTAGATATTTCCATGTTATCCACAAAAATAGCTTTAAAAAACTGCAAATCTGAATCAATTATTTCATAAGGTTTCAAGAAACCTTTTTCATCAAAGTTAAGTAAATTCATCTAGAACTAAGCGATAGTCAGATTCTTACTAATTTCTTTCACAATTTTATCTGCCGTAATTGGCATTCCGTCATAATTCAAAACACGAATCAATTTCTTTGGATTGATTTCGAGTTCATTGACAAGCAACGAACGCATTTGGGCATCTCGGTTTTGCTCGATAACAAAAACAACTTCGTGGTCTTCAATGAATTGCTCAACTTCTTTATTAAACGGAAACGATTTTAGTTGCATCGCATCAAGCACTACGTCTTGTTCACGCAATAAATCAATCGCTTCTTCCGAAGAATAAGTAGAAGTTCCAAAGAAAATCACCCCCAGCGGACTCATGTTTTTTTCTTGGTAAAAATATGGTTTTGGTACAATTTCTTTAGCTGTATCCCATTTTTTCTCCAAACGCTGCATATTTTTTACGTAAACTGCACTGTCTTCGGTATAAACTGCGTATTCGTCACGAGAAGTACCACGGGTAAAATACGAACCTTTGGTTGGGTGCGTACCTGGGTACGTACGGTACGGAATACCATCGCCATCAGAATCTAAGTAACGTCCAAAACGTCCCATATTTTCTAAATCTTCGGCAGTATAAACTTTACCTCGGTCATATTTACGTTCAGGATTCCATTCAAACGGCTCACTCATGTGGTCGTTCATTCCTAAATCCAAATCTGTCAAAACTATAATTGGCGTTTGTAGTCTTTCAGCCAAATCAAAAGCATCGGCTGTTAGTTCAAAACAATCTTTTGGATTACTCGGAAACAACAAAACGTGTTTTGTATCGCCATGCGAAGCATAAGCCGAAATAGTAATATCCGACTGCTGTGTACGAGTTGGCATACCCGTTGAAGGGCCAGTACGCTGCACATCAATCAAGACTGCAGGAATTTCAGCAAAATATCCTAAGCCTAAAAATTCATTCATCAACGAAACCCCTGGACCAGAAGTGGCTGTAAATGACCTCGCACCATTCCAATTAGCTCCGACAACCATACCGATTGCGGCAAGTTCATCTTCGGCTTGAACGATTGCAAAGTTTTTCTCGCCAGTTACTTTATCAGTACGGAATTTCTTGGCGTATTTTTCAAATTTCTCAACAACTGAGGTAGAAGGCGTAATCGGATACCATGCAGCAACTGTTGCACCTGCATAAACAGCTCCGAGTCCACAAGCTCCGTTTCCATCGAATAAGATTCTTTTGCCAACTAAATCACGTCTTTCAACACGAATTTCAAGTGGAAAAGTGAAATTTTCTTGTACATATTTTACACCGAGTTGCAGAGCCTGCACATTGGGTGCAACTAATTTTTCTTTTCCCTTGAATTGTTCGGCTAATAATTGTTCCAAAACCGTAAATTCAATATCTAATAGAGCAGATAATGCTCCGACGTAAATGATATTTTTGAATAATTGGCGTTGACGTGGGTCGGTATACTGTTCCATACAAATACCCATCAACGGAATTCCGAGATAAGTAATGTCTTCACGAATATATTCTTTGTGTAATGGTTTGGTGCTATCATATATAAAATATCCGCCCGAACGCACACTTTCCACATCTTTCATCATACTTTGTGGATTGACCGAAACCATCAAATCAATGCCTTCACGACGACCTAAATAGCCTTTTTCGCTTACACGCACTTCATACCAAGTCGGTAAGCCTTGAATGTTAGATGGAAAAATATTTTTTGGTGTAACAGGAACTCCCATCCTAAATATAGCTTTGGCAAACATACTATTAGCACTGGCCGAACCAGTTCCGTTTACGTTGGCGAAGCGTACTACAAAATCGTTTATTTTTGTCATGCTCCGAAGGAGATTTTTATTAATATATGCTTTAATCTATTCGCTTTAAGCTTTGTATTTGAATATAGTTTTTTGCTTAGAGCCTAATGCTGTCCGCAACCATGATGTGCTTTTGTTGTATTATAGAAAAACTTCTGCATATCCCATGCCGAAGTTGGACAACGCTCAGCACATAGGCCACAATGCAAACAAACATCTTCGTCTTTTACCATTACTCGTCCAGTTGCCGCCAAAGTATCAGACACAAGAAGGTCTTGGGCTAAGCGTAAAGACGGAGCCATGAGGCGTGTACGAAGATCTTCTTCGGTGCCATTAGTAGTAAATGTTATACAGTCGGTTGGACAAACATCCATGCAAGCATCGCATTCGATACAACGGTTTTCGGTAAAAACTGTCTGAATATCGCAGTTAAGGCAACGTTCGGCTTCTTTAAAACCCACTAATTTATCGAAACCAAGTTCAACCTCTTTTTTGCGGTCTTTCAATGTAAGTACTTTTTCAGCCTGTGGTACTACAAAACGGTCGTCGTTTGTCACGATGCTATCATAGCTCCATTCGTGGATTCCCATTTTTTGAGAAACCAAATTTGTAAATGGATTTGGACGAACATCAAGTGATTTTCCTTGACAGTATAGATCTATCGAAACTGCTGCTGAGTGACCTTGAGCAACGGCCGTAATTACATTTTTAGGGCCAAGAGCGGCATCACCACCAAAGAAAACTTTCTCGTTGGTTGATTGGAAAGTAAGGCTATTAACAGAAGGCATTTCCCATTTATCGAACTCGATACCTAAATCACGCTCAATCCAAGGGAAATAATTTTCTTGGCCAATTGCTACTAAAACATCGTCGGCTTCAATGAAAGCGTGCGGTTCGCCCGTTGGAACGAGTGAACGTTTACCCTTTTCATCATAAACAGCGTGAACTTTCTCGAAAGTCATACCTTTTAATTTGCCATTCTCTGAAACAAACGAAACTGGTACGTGATTATCAAGAATCGGAATGTCTTCATGCTGTGCATCTTCTTTTTCCCACGGTGAAGCTCTCATTTCGGAGAATGGACTACGAACCACTACTTTTACTTCTTCGCCACCTAAACGACGAGAAGTACGGCAGCAGTCCATTGCGGTATTTCCACCACCTAAAACGATAACCTTTTTACCAATTTGTTTCGTATGTTCAAATGCTACACTTGCTAACCACTCGATACCAACGTGTATATTGGCTTGACCTTCAGCACGACCTGGGAGATTGGATAAATCGCGTCCACGAGGAGCTCCAGTACCAATGAAGACCGCATCATAACCATCATCTAAAACACTATTCAAACTCGAAACATAGGTTTTGAAGTGTTGGTGAATACCCAAATTAAGGATATTATTCACTTCTTCGTCTAAAACTGATTCGGGCAAACGAAATGATGGAATTTGACTACGCATCATACCACCGCCTTTGATTTGTTCATCAAAAACGTGGATTTCATAGCCCAAAGGAGCTAAATCACGAGCAACTGTAAGTGAAGCAGGGCCTGCACCAATCAACGCTATGCGTTTTCCATTTCCTTTTATCGGAATTTTGGGGAGCAAATGTGTTATGTCACCTTTATTATCGGCGGCAACTCTTTTTAAGCGACAAATAGCAACTGGCTCTTCGTCAACACGACCACGACGACACGCTGGTTCGCATGGTCGGTCACAAGTTCGTCCTAAAACACCTGGAAAAACATTTGATTCCCAATTAACCATATAGGCTTCGGTGTATTTTTCGGCAGCAATGAGTCTGATGTACTCAGGCACAGGTGTATGAGCTGGGCAAGCATATTGACAATCTACGACCTTATGATAATATTCGGGGTCGTGCACATTTGTTGGTTCCAAGGATTGAATAGTTTTAGATTGAAATTGGGACATAAAACTACTTATTTTTAAAAAGCAGTGCCAAATATTATTTTGTTAAGTATTAAAAGTGGCAATGATTATATAGTTTTTTGTCAATTTAATACAAGTTTTACATCTGCTTCAACTCACTGACCAACTTTGATAAAACGCCTTTGGCATCGCCAAAAAGCATACTTGTTTTTGGTTGGTAGAAAAGAAGGTTGTCGATGCCAGCATAACCTGCATTCATACTTCGTTTGTTTACAATGATATTTGTTGCATTTTCAACATCCAAAATTGGCATTCCGAAAATCGGTGAAGAAGGGTCGGTTTTAGCGGCTGGATTTACCACGTCATTTGCACCAACGACTAAAACCACGTCGGTATTAGCAAATTGTGGATTAATATCTTCCATTTCAACCAACTTATCGTATGAAACATTACTTTCTGCCAAAAGTACATTCATGTGACCCGGCATACGACCTGCAACAGGATGGATGGCATAAACTACTTCTACACCACGCTCTTCGAGTAGTAGCTCTAGTTCGTGAATCACGTGTTGGGCTTGTGCAACAGCTAAACCATATCCTGGCACGATTACTACTTTCTTAGCATAATTCATCAAAATAGCTGTATCAGAAATGGAAATATCTTTGATACTACCATTGATATTTGCTGCCGTACCTGCTGATGCACCTCCACCAAATGCCCCAAAAATCACATTACTTAATGGACGATTCATAGCTTTGCACATCGCCAAAGTCAAGATTGTTCCTGCCGAACCTACCAAGATTCCACCTGTGAGCATAACTTGGTTTTGATATAAAAATCCACCAAAAGCGGCAGCTAAACCTGTGAACGAATTGAGCAATGAAATAACCACTGGCATATCTGCTCCTCCAATCGGAATTACGAATAACACGCCATAAACCAAGGCAAAAACAAACAATAAAACTACCAAAAAAAGATGCTCAGGCTGGGCATAAACAATATATGCTCCGAACAAAACAAGGGCAATCATCACAACAGTATTCAGAATATTATACTTAGGGATTCTGATTGGCTTTTTCATCGTTTCATTGAGTTTCAAGAAAGCAATGACGCTTCCGCTAAATGAAACCGAACCGATGATAAGACCAGCAATAATTGTTGCTAATGCACCAATTTTGCCAAGATTATGCTCATATTCCATTAAACCAATGATGGCAGCACAAGCTCCGCCCATTCCGTTGAAGAGCGAAACGAGTTCAGGCATTTTAGTCATTTGTACTTTGCTTGCTGTCAACCAACCAGCAACCGTTCCTACTCCGATTGCTGCCAAAATCAATATGATTTTGATTGGCTCACGAGTGGTATAACCATCGGCATGGTTGTATAATAATATAGTGCCGATAATGGCCAATGTCATACCAAATGCCGCATAAAGATTGCCTTTACGAGCCGAATCTGGATGGCTTAGCATTTTTAAACCAAGCACAAAAGTTACCGAAGCAACTAAATAAATAATGTCAAGTATATATTTTATTTCCATTGTTAGTAAGGAACTCCATATTTTAGCCCTCCCTGTTCCCTGAGCGTAGCCGAGTGGATGGGAGAGTTGGGTTATTTTTTCTTTTTAAACATTTCTAACATTCTATCAGTAACAGCAAAGCCACCGACCACATTAAGTGTGCCGAATACCACGGCAACGAAACCAAGTGCCAAAGCCAAGATGTTTTCGGCAGGAGTATTGAGCATGACAATTATTGCCCCGACAATCACGACTCCGTGAATGGCATTTGCACCACTCATCAATGGGGTGTGAAGCACAGCAGGCACTTTTCCGATAACCTCAACACCTACAAAAACAGACAATATAATGATATATATCATCTGAATGTTTTGGCCGAGAAAATTTATTATTTGATTCATTTTATTTTTTGCTTTAAGCTTTTAGCTATACGCCATTGGCTTTTTTGAGAAATTAATTTTACAGGTTGGATTTTGCTTGTTGCCTAAAGCGTATTTCTTAAGGCTTTATAATGTTCCCTTCATGCACAATCAATGAGCCTTTGGTTATTTCTTCCTCCATTTCCCACTTGAAGCCATCTTTTGTGGCGAGGTGAAGCAAGAAAGTAGCAATGTTTTTGGCATAAAGTTCACTGGCATTGAGTGGTAGCATCGACGGAATATTTGCTTCTCCGACAATGGTTACACCGTGCTTTTCGACGATTTTAGCAAATTCACTACAAGCACAATTGCCACCTTGCTCAACTGCCATATCGACTATTACTGAGCCAAATTTCATGTTTTTTACTACTTCTTCTGGAATCAACATTGGAGCTTTTTTTCCAGGAATTAATGCTGTTGTAATAACTAAATCGGCTTCGCAGATATGTTTTGAAATTACTTCCTGTTGTCTTTTCAAGAATTCTTCCGAAACACCTTTTACATAACCCCCTTCGATTTTGACAGACTCATCACCTTTTACTTCGATGAATTTTCCACCCAAAGATTCAACCTGTTCTTTTGTTTCGGGACGAATATCGCTTACCTCAACTACAGCACCAAGACGTTTTGCCGTAGCAATTGCCTGTAAACCTGCAACACCCGCACCCATAATAACTACTTTTGCAGGTTTGATTGTGCCAGCGGCTGTCATTAATAAAGGAAAGATTTTACCCAAATGATACGCACCAATAATAACGGATTTATATCCTGCCAAGTTGGCTTGAGAACTCAAAGCATCCATTTTTTGGGCTCGTGAAATACGAGGGATAGCATCAACCGAAAATGCCGAAATGCCTTGCTTTGCGGCTGCATCGAGCATTGCTGGATTGGTGGCGGCATACATGAAAGAAATAGCCACAGCACCTTTCTTCATGTCAGCAATCTCTTCGGTTGTAAGAGGGTTTACTTTCAGCAATACATCGGCTGCGGCGAGCAATGTAGATTTATCATTTTGAATAGTTACTCCGACGGCTGCATAGGCTGTATCGTCAAAGAAAGATGTTTTTCCTGCATCATGCTCGAGGTGGCATTCAAATCCTGCTTGGATTAATTGTTTGCAGACTTCTGGCGTGAGAGCTACTCGACGTTCAAATGGTTTGGTTTCCCTAATTACGGCTAATTTCACAGTGATTTTGGTAAAAAAATGTTTGATTAAGCAAAGTAGAAGTATTTCAATTATTTATCAAAACATTTATTAAATAATTTTCAGATGAACCATAAAATCAAAATGACTCTGGCTCATAATCAATCGGTAAAAATTCACCCATTTTCTCCATTCCCCAATGTCCTTCAAACAAAACTGCAAGTGGACTAATCAAATGCCCCGTTGTTTCGATTAAAGTTCGAGGTTCTAAAAGTGTCATAATTGAAACCTGTGGAGCATCTTTTTTGCCTAAATGGGCAAATTGAGGTTCTTCAAATTCTCGTTCATAGAAAATGTATAAATAGTTTTCAAAATTAAGATAGGCATTTTGCTCTTTTACTTCAAAAATACAGTTTTCGTCTAAGGGCAATTTTTGTAAATACTGTACATAAGATGAACGTTTTGGAGTAGGAACTTTGTGCAACCAAAAATCTTTGCTAAGTAGAATATCAGTGGAATCTATTTCTTTTTTTTGTGTAGATGTATGCTGAATAATATTGCCCAAACTATCTTTGATTTCGGAAAAAAGAGGAACTATGAAAAAACGTTTTTCTTCCCGAAGCATCGTATATATTTTATATCCGGCATTTGCCCAATCATAATTGATGGTTGATTTGAAAAAATGCTGTGGCGAACCAAAATAAGCTTTTTCTCTGTTTTCGTGCCATTTCAATAACTTTTTGTCGTTTTTTGTAGTCATTTCCTGAAAAAATGGAAATCCATAATATGAAACATAGTTTTGAGAAAAACTATACTTAAATTCCTCCAATTGGTATTTAATAGTATAACCCAAGGCACGATTTTCAATCTCCAAAGGCTCTTCGGCCTTGATTGTCAACTCCGATTCATCATCGCTTATCGAAAACCAAAGCACTTTCGGGTTCTTTAAAATACAATATTCTGAAAAAGCCGTTCGACCTAAGAAATGTTCTTTAAAAAGCGGATAATATCTCTCAAAACCATTTTTAAGCCTTTTTATGGTAACGCCTTGCAGAACAATAGCATTGGACGAAAGAATAATTAGTAGAGGCTTTCGGAGTGTATCGGCCTTTATTTTGATAGAAATTGTTTCGTAACCAATAAAACTCACCACCAAATCAAGTACGCCCGCAGGCACATTGGTTAGTTTAAATCGGCCTTTATCGTCTGCTTGTTGACCTTTGGTTGAGTTGCTGATAAATACATTGGCAAATGAAAGTGGTTTTCGCTCATCTCCACTGACTACCCTGCCTTCAATGTTTCGTTGGGCAAAACTCAATAAAGGAAAACACAAATAAATGCTATAATTAATGAAACACTTGAAAGACATTTGCAATAAAATATAATAAGGATACAAATTAATCACTAATAAATGATATTCTTATGAGTTTAGTGCAAGAATTATTTAGAAGACTTGAAAATATATTTTTTGAAATCGATAGGTTTTTTCCAGCTTTGGTCAGAAATCAATCAATCTTGGAAGAGCAAAAGAAAATAATAAAGCATTATTAAAACGATGACATTACGGTTGTTTGGCAGCCACATAGCTGGATTCACTCTACTATTTGTTTCAAAGGTGTATCTAAAGTTTTTAACCCATAAACACCCTTGGATTACCTTGTAAGGTGCTGAAAGTAAAGCTATTATGAAGCAAATTAATGATTGCCCATCGTTGGCATTGACGTATATTAAATCCGCTGAAGAACCATAAAAAAAAGTAAAAAAGCGTAGAACCGATTAAATTCTACGCTTTTTTATGTTATCATTATTTAAAAAATCAATCTTTAATTCCTTCTGCTTTTTCTTCCGCCAATTTTCGTTTTTCTTCTCTTGCCGAAATAATAATACTTATTTCGTACAAAATATAAAGTGGGAAAGCTACTAAAATCTGACTTGTAACGTCAGGCGATGGTGTGATAATTGCTGCCACAATCAAGATAACTACCACGGCGTGTTTGCGATAAGTCCGCATAAATTCTGGTCCGATTACACCGATTTTTGTCAAAACAAAGATAGCTACTGGTAATTGGAAGGCTATTCCACAAGCCAGCGTAAGAGTTGCCAAAATTGAGATATATGAGCCAATATCAAACTGATTTTTAATAGTTGGGTCAATCTGGAAATTAACTAAAAAGTTGATAGCCAGCGGTGAAACAATGTAATAACCGAAAAATACACCTGAGAAAAACAAGAATGTTACGTAGAAAACTGCTCCACTAGCCGACTTAGTTTCCTTAGGTTTCAGACCTGGTTTTACGAATCGCCAAATCTCCCAAAATACATAAGGAAACGCAAAAACTAAACCGATGATTGCCGATGAGGTAAGAGCCATTACAAACTGTCCTGAAACTTCACGACTCATTAGCTCAAATTTGAGTTCGCTAACACAAAGCCCTGGAGCTCCAACCATATCACCTAACTTACACAACATTCGGTAAGTCCAGAAATCAACTTTTGCAGGAGCTAAAATGACTTTGCTATAAATATCACCGATGAAAACAAAAGCAATCACCATGAAAAATACAATCGCAAGTGCTGCACGGATTAAATGCCAGCGAAGTTCTTCGAGATGGTCAAGAAAACCCATTTCTTTGCCTTCCGATTCTTTTTCGTCGTCGTCGTAATCAAAATAGGGTGTTTGGTCTAAAGGCATATTGAAATTGTTAATGATTAATGTTTAATTGTTAATGTAAATTATTTACGTCAATCATTAAACATCAATCATCAATCATTAAGCATTAATAATTATTTACTTGCAGTAGTATCAGCTTTTACTTTACCTGATTTTTTATCTTCTGTGTATTTTTTGTTTAATCCTACCAATACAGATTTCGTGATATCTAAATCTTCTTTGGCATATAATACACCGCCACCTTTAGAATAACCGATTACCATGTCATATTTATCGCCAGCGTTGAATTCTTTCAAAAATGCTTGAATATTATTCAATACATCTTCGGTTTTTTTGCCATCTTCTTTCGCTAAATCTTGAGCGGCCTTATCACGATAAGCCATGATTGATTGCTCTTCTTGTTGCAATTGAGCTTGAGCAGTTTGTCCTTGCTCTTGTGTCATACCACCTTGTTGTACTTTTTGTTGGAAAAACGCTACTTTATTTTGAAAGTTTTTTGCTTTGTTAGCAATGTCAGTTTCAAGACGGAAACGCTTATTTTCAGAAGATTTTACGATGTCTTTATAGTAATCATATTGATTTAAAAGTGTGTCAGTATTTACATAAACAATACGGCCAGCCACTTGCTTGCCTCCTGATGTTGCCGTAGAAGCAGATTTGTCACAACCCCAGATAATTACTGAAAGTAAAAGAACTACAATAGAAAGATTTTTCATGAGAAATTGAATTTGTAAACAAGCTAAGGAGTAAATGACAAATGAATCTTTGACTCAGAAAGCTATTCGTGATGTTTTTTAAATGGTTTTTGAATAAATATAATTTGCAAATATAAAAAAATCCCCCCGATTCGGAGGGATTTTCAAGAGTTTTATTTGAAAAACTGCCTAAAATGGTAGCCAGCCATAGCAGAGAGCCCTGCAACCTGAGACCCAATAATGGCCATAATCACAAAAAATGTTGGAGTTTCGGGCAGATTTTTCAAAAACTTGATGTTTTCAGAAAATAAACCTGCGATTTTATGCAGCATAATTCCATCATTATTCAAATTTAAATAAAAAGCATAGCCTACCCATAGTGTTGCGATACCTCCAGCGGCAGCGGCATACGCTCCAAAAGCCGTTTTTGATTTCCATGCACAGATGGCAAATGCAATTGGGGCTATCACCCACCACGGTAAAAAGTATTGTGCAACAGCACTGACGATTAATATGATAATGTAAGTCATTTCTTTAAGTTAAGAGCTCTAAGTTTAGACGGGGCCGCCCGTGCGGTTCTGAATTCAGAATAGCGAGAAAACTCACTTAGAACTCAGAACCACACGTCCGGCTCTGTCTAAATTCAGAACTATTTTTTAATTATTTTAACTATTCCTGAAATTCGGCTGCTTTTATATTCTTTCGACTTCATAAAAAGTAGCTCGTTAAGTTCGCCTTTTGCCCATTTATCAATCATATTGTCGTAGAATGGACTCGCTGGATTACCCGACTGTCCGCCTGGATAAAGACCATAAGCTTTTGGCCAATCTTTGTCGAGTTGTACAACCATTCTCCATGATGGCCCGTTTAGTTCGGTTGTTGCATTCACAATTCCTGCTCCACCACCATTCGGAATATCTTGGCGGCCAAATCCTGTCAAACGCCCTAAATGATTGATATCCGTACTTTTTACTTTATTCCATGCCCAATTTTCTGGACTCATCGACCCGTGTTTCAGCGTCAAAGAATCGATGCTGGCTTTGAAACTATGTTTTACGACGTCCTGCAAAGTTTCTTGTTTGTCTTTAGTCGAAACATCATCAAACCATTTGGCAGTTGGTTCTTTCACCACCATATCCCACATTCGGTTGCGTGAAGGATAAGTCATCGGAGATTTGAGATCTTTCATCGGAAACTCATCTTCAAAAACTATATAGCGAAGTTCTTTTATCCAACGCTCAAAGATGGTTGCACCTACTTCGTTAGCATCGTTTTTCATATTCCATTTTGCCAAAGTCTGATAGGCTGGATTATTAGTTTCTGTTGAATCAGCATTCAAAATCTTCATCAAAACTGGCAAAATCCGACGTGCTTCTACATTAAAATTGTCATTTTGAAGCATTCTTAGACTATCAACGGTAGCTTTTTGCATTTTTTCGAGGCGTTCGTTGATTCTAATCGCACGCTCGCTCGGAGCAAATCTCCAACCTAAATAATAAGGATAAGTCGGGTCGGTCGAAAATTGATTGGCCGAACTAACAAAACCTCTTGCTGGATTTTTCACTGTCGGATTTTGGTCAACAGGAATCCAACTTTGCCAATCGTGGGCAGGATTTGAGCCATCCATGATAAACTTGCCTTGTTCTTTCCATTTTAAAGGCAATTTGCCGTTTGGAGAAATCGAAATATCGTTTTGGTTACTCGCAAACACAAAGTTTTGAGCAGGAGCAACATAATAGGTCAGAGCCTTGCGATAGTCATCGTAGTTTTTTGCACGATTTAGGTAATAAAAGGCCATTAAATCAGTACCTTCTTTTTCAAGAGCTACCCAACGCATGGCATGTCCGACAGGAACATTTTGATTAATGTTTTTGTCAGAAGCTAAATTATAAACAATCGGACCATGATGCGTGCTGAAAACTGTATCTTTCAAAGATTCTGGGCGACCTTTCACCACAAATTCTTCTACTCGCATCGAAGTAGCTTTCCATGCACCATTATACCAATATTCTTTTTTTGTATTGTCTTTAAACTTGATTTGGTAAAAATCCATTACGTCAGAGCCAACATTTGTTACGCCCCAAGCAACATCTTTATTAAAACCAATCACAACCCCAGGAGCTCCTGGCAAACACGCACCGTAAACATTCATGGTTGGTGTGCAGAGTTGCATCTGATACCAAATCGAAGGCAAAGTAAGCTGCAAGTGAGGGTCATTGGCCAAAATTGGCAAGCCTGTTGCCGATTTTTCGCCACCAACTGCCCAGTTATTGCTACCAATTTCGGGCGAATGTTGCGGCACACTGAACGCCACGGTTTCGCTAGTAGATAAGGTGGCGGTTGTCTGAGCTGGCACCGCTGGCACTTGCACAGGCGTAAAATTCCACTTTGTACCAGTCGGAATTATTGGAGATTCATTACTCGGATAATTTGGAAATAAATCTTTCACAACATCCATTCCATATTTTGAAAGAGCATTCGACATACGGAAATCATCGCTGCCACCGTTTAGCACGTTACGCATATTCATCATCATCAGAATGGTTTTGTAAGGCGACCATTCTTCGGGCTGATACCCAATGATTTTGTATTCGACAGGAAGGTTCTTGTATTTTAATTGCTTGATATAAGCATTCACGCCGGCAGAGTAAGCGTTTAACACTTCATCAAAAATTTTGTTGGTTTTACCGTTTTCATAGACTTGCTTTGCGGCATCGGCCATGCCCATTCGACGACTGTAACGGTCGAGTTCTAAGGCACGCTCGCCTACAACTTCGCTCAAACGACCAGAAGCAGCGAGCGTATAAAACTCCATTTGCCACAGGCGGTCACGAGCCATTAAATAGCCTTGTGTAAAATAAGCGTCATGGTCGTTTTTGGCAAAAACGTGCGGTACTCGGTTATCATCGAAAACAACATTAACTTCGTCTTGTACGCCATCAAGTTGGAGGTCGGTCGGAGGAAGATTGAGTTTTGATTCTCCGTTTTGCCAAAAGCCCTCGAATGGACTAAAGAGTCGCCCGAGAGCGGGAATTGCTCCGAGTGGACGGTTCAAGGCATAGGTCAATCCAGCCGCAGCTAATAGACTTATGATAAATTTTACGAATTTCATTGAATTGGTTAAGGATGTTTAGAAGTTTAACGATTGCGAAAGTAGAAAAAAAGCATGAATATTTTATTCTTTAATGAGTTTTTAGGACTTTTTTGTGAGAAAAGTCTGTTCTCTTTCAAAAGATTTAAATTAATGAGCCGATTCCTTTTCTTGATTTTTCTTATGTTTTTATCGAAAACCACCAACGCACAAGTAAAAAGTAAAGCTTTTGATAGCTTATTGAATGTAATGGTCACAAAATCAGTTCCGACGGTTGGTTGTGAAGATATTAAGAAAATGAAAAATGTAGTACTGCTCGATACTCGTGAAAAGCGAGAATATGAAGTGAGTCACCTAAAAGATGCTCATTGGGTGGGTTTTGAGAACTTTAATTTGAAAAGCGTTGCTGCCATTCCGAAAGATGCCAATATTGTAGTTTACTGCTCGATTGGGGTGAGAAGTGGCAAAATTGGCGAAAAATTAATGCAAGCAGGCTTTACAAACGTCCATAATTTTTATGGAAGTATTTTTGAATGGGTCAATCAAGGAAACCCAATCTATGACATGACTGGAAAACCCACCAACAAAATACACGGCTACAACTGGAAATGGGGCGTTTGGTGCAATAAGGGAGAGAAAGTCTATGAATAAGTGGTTATATTAAGGAATATTCGATTTTACAGTTATAACTTAATAGCGTTTTTTATAAAGGTAAAGTTGTTTTTATGGCTTAAATACTGAGTATTAAGCTGCGAAACAAATTTTGCTACTATTGCAAATCTTGACTAACTTTTGCGGGAATATAATTAAATCACCCCTTTATAAATCGAATCAACAAAACTTCAATTAATAAAAAGGTCAAGGCAAGCATCACGCAATATTTCCAAAGTGGTGTACCTATATTGTTTTCTTGAAAGGTTTTTACGAAATCTCCATCAAGTAGGTTATCGAAAATGGTGATATTTTTTTGTCCTGCAAAGAAAGTTCTTAGTTCTTCGGGGGTATAAAAATCCATTTTAGATTCTTCATTGTCGTGATTGAGAGCCAAAAGTTTTTCAGTTTTTCCGTCTAATTGCAATTCATAATAGCCAGACTCAAGCACTTGATTATCTGATAGTTGCGAAGACTTCGGCAATTCTAAAGTAAGCCTGTTTCCTAGGATTCGTTGCACTGGAATTAACTCAATTTTATTATTCAGATTTGAAACATTTTTAAGTTTATATGTAGCATTTTTTTTGACATTCGGTAAATCTAAGTTGATACTTCCTTCGCTAAAATTATAAGCGGCACGCTCTTGTTTCGTACTCATCGAGGCAATTTTAAACATCGTTGGCACAAAGAAAGCGTGTTCGGCGAAGTTTCCGTAAGGCTTATCGAGTGGCGATGCACAGACATATACACGCCCCTGCGAAGCCTGTGTAGAGGTAATGAAATTTTGCATATTCTTAAACGTCAAAATCCTCTCCCCCACTCCACTCCAAGTCCATGTGGGCTGCATTGTTGGTGTATTTACAACCCCTTGCGAAGTTGTGCGTTCAAAAACATCAATGTAAAAAGGATTTTGTCGGTTCGGTTCGGCAATCGCTTGTTGACTTTGTGCTAAAATTGGCTGGTTATTTAGGATAATTCCTTGAATACCAAATCCGCTCAAAAACTGGCCGTATGATACAATATCGGGTCTTGCCGAAGGGAAAATCAAGAGATTTCCACCATTTCTCACAAATTCTTCAAGACTTGCACGGAAAGTACCTGCCACAACTTCTAAACCTTCCAAAACTATTAAATTAGCATTTTTAAATTGTCCAACATCGACATTTGTGGCACTATATGCTCGGTAATTGAAAAGGCTATCGTTATCGAAGACTTTCCCGATATAATCTTCCGCACTGCGTTCTTGATAGAGATGCAAAACTTGGATTGTTGGGGAAGCATTCAACACAAAATAATAATCATTATCAAACGTAATCGGTTGGTCATCGAACGAAACTTTTCCACGATGAAAACCTTTATCTTTTACTGTGAAGTTGAAAGTTGCCGTTGCCGAACCATTTGGAGCAATATCCACCGAAGCCGTTGAGGCTTGGGCGTTATCAATAAATAGTTTTATTGGCAGTTTTTCTACTTCTTCACTTCCCGAATTAAACACTTTTACGTAAAGAATGTTATTATGCATTTCACGAATAAATGGCGAAACCAACCAAACCGAATCAGTGAAAACATTTTGGTTTTTTTTGCCTTGTATGGGAATCAAAAATAACTTATTGAGCGAGTCAGTCTTGATTTTACGTAGGTATCCCGATGTACTTTTCTGAAAATCAGAAAACCAAAAGAATTGATTATTGGCACTCTGATTATGCTTTTGTGCGAGGTTATTTTGGCGTTTATAAACACTTTCAAAGGTTCGTGGATTCGATGAAAAACCTACTGTAGTAAGGCGGTCTTTTACTTTTGTTGCATTAGCTACGGCTTGGTCTTGGCCAGAAAAATCGTTCGTAACCAATTGAATATTAGGAGATTGACGAAATAGTGTAAGCAATTCATCAATTTTTGTAATGGCTAAATCAAGATAACGTTTGTTTTCGGTGGTGTTTTGCATACTCAACGAGTTGTCGAGATAAAGGCTATTGACGCCCAAACCCGAACTACGATTTGCAGAAGCATTTTTTGCAGGTAAAAAAGGTTGTGCAAAAGCTAAAACCAAAAACAACAAAAACAAAAGTCGTGAGGCCAAAATGAGCCATTGTTTTATGCGACGAAACGAACTCGTTTGGGTTTCGACGGCCTTCAAGAATGCCACATTTGTAAAGAAAACACGCTTGGTTCGACGAAAATTGAATAAATGAATAATCAAAGGCACGGAAAGTGCCAATAAACCCCAAAGAAAAGTCGGAAAAAGAAATTGCATATCACCCCAAAGATTACGAATCCCGCCCCTAAAGAGCTTAATTTTTTTTGTTTATAACTTCTAACGTAAAAGTCTGAAAATACTTTCAATAAATTGTTATACTTTCTTTAATCTTTAGAACGAAACAAGCTCTCTACGGAAAACCGTTTCGTTCCACAAAGAAATGCCAATTATTATGCCAAAGCAAATCATATAGATTTAATGATTGGTCACAAAGCTGATGGAGTTCGTCACATTAGTTTTTGTTTTAAACACCAGTGTGATATTTTTGAATCAGTTTTTTTTACAAAAACTGCAATCAAACACACCAACATGACAACTCAACAATTTAAAGTATTTCAGATTATTTCAGGAAGTATAATGATTTTATCGCTCATAACTTATCTATATATGGATTGGAAACTTGGTTACAAAGGCTCATACTATTTTCTAACGAAAGCCATTTTTCAATTATTTTTAGCTTCAATTTCGCATTTTAGCATGATAAATCTCAAAGATAATCACCCAGAAAAATATAACCCGACTTTACACAAAATTTTAGTGGGCACTTGGGGTATTATGGGACTTCTTCAAATTATTGATTTTATCACAAATTATATTTGAAAAATGTTAAAAAATTACATAAAAACCTTTGGATCAGAAAATAACCCTTT
>Ga0247831_1000944_pt1 | contig 59455 bp, 47 predicted proteins | sample LaCruzMarch2015__9_FD_192406 | JGI IMG/M metagenome (GOLD analysis project Ga0247831, IMG submission 192406) | Freshwater microbial communities from meromictic Lake La Cruz, Castile-La Mancha, Spain - LaCruzMarch2015_1m | ecosystem: Environmental > Aquatic > Freshwater > Lake | place: Spain...
GCTATCTGGAGGCATAATCAATTTTTAACCTCCTCCAAAAACACCCTTGTTGATAATTATATCCATAACATCAGGTATCTTTGGAATGTCCTCATTGGCGCTTCTGCCTAAAAGGGATAAAGTCCAGTTAAGGTTATTTCAATGAAAATTTATAGTTAAGAATCACACTTTACTTATAGTTAAAAACATCTTACATATTAGTCAAAACCCTTGCGTTTTCTATTTTACATTATTTACACGTGTTTTTCAAAAAATCAACATAGGCTTAACAAAAGCTTTAGAAAAACTTAATTTCAGTTTCCCATCTAAGTCATTCATAATCTGGACTTTTGCATTCGTTAAACCGACTAAAAGACGATGCTGGATCCACCCAGCACCGTCCTAAACATTTCTAGATTGAATAATCTAATCAGTTGAAACTATGAAATTAAATTTACCTAAGCAAGGTCTGCTCATGGCTTTGCGCAGCTTTTGCTTGCTGTTTGGCTTAATGATGCTTACGCTTCAAGCCAACGCACAGCGTACACTCACCGGTAAAATTACCGATTCCAAAACCAGCGAGCCCCTGATTGGTGCTACGGTAACAGTAAAAGGTACTGTAAAAGGTACAGTTACTGACATCGAAGGCCAATACAGCATCAAACTTGCTGAAGGCGAAAACACCCTGGTGGTGTCTTACACTGGTTTCATTGCCAAAGAAGTTGACGCAACATCTATGTCTAGCCTGGATATGACCATGGAATCTGACGTAGTTGGTCTTTCTGAAGTACTGGTTACTGGTTTGGGTTCAGTAAAAGAAAAGCGCTTCCTGACTTCATCTCAGCAAACGGTTAAAGCATCAGAATTGATCAAAGCTCGTGAGCCCAACAACATCAACGGTTTGGTTGGTAAAGTTGCTGGTTTGACTGTAGGTATCAACTCTGAAATGTTGCGCCGTCCAAACGTATTTTTGCGCGGTAGCTCTGACATCCTTTACGTTGTTGACGGGGTTCCAGTTAACTCTGACACCTGGAACATCAACTCTGACGATGTTGAAAACTTCACTGTACTGAAAGGAGCAACTGCTTCTGCAATCTACGGTTTCCGTGGCCGCAACGGTGCAATCCTGGTTACAACCAAGCGTGGTTCTAAAAACGCTCGCGGTTATTCCGTTGAATTCAACTCCTCTACGATGGTGGACAACGGATTCAACTCTTTGCCTAAAACACAGGATCTTTATGGCCCTGGTGACCACGGTATCTACGAATTCGTAGACGGTAAAGGTGGTGGCAAAAACGACAACGACTACGACGTATGGGGACCACCTCTTGATGGCCGTTTGTTGCCACAGTACGATAGCCCAGTTGATCCAGTTACGGGTAAATTGATTCCTACTCCCTGGATTGCTCGCGGTAAAGACAACCTGTCTCGTTTCTTGCGCCCAGGATTGCAGTCAAACAACAGCGTTGCTGTATCCAGCACTACTGATCGTTCTGATATTCGTTTTTCATTGGGACACATGAACCAAACGGGTATCGTTCCAAATACGAACATCAACATCACCAACTTCAACGCCAACATCGGTTACAACTTTTCTGACCGTCTGCGTTTTGAAGCCAACATCAACTACAACCGTCAGTACACCGACAACATTCCTGATGCCAACTACGGTCCTAACTCTATCATTTACAACATCACTACTTGGGCTGGTGCAGACTGGGACATTGATGACATGAAGCAAGTATGGCAGGAAGGCAAAGAAGGTGTTCAGCAAATCTACGCAGAATACCAGCGTTACAACAACCCATGGTTGATGTCAAACTACTGGTTGCGTGGACACAAAAACAACAACACATACGGCTACATTTCTTTGTCTTACAAGATCACTCCTGACCTGAAGTTGATAGGCCGTAACGGTATCAACACTTACGATGTCATTCGTACAGAAAAGATGCCTTACTCTGCTGGTTCTTACGGTCGTGATGAGCGTCGTGGTGATTACCGCGAAGACCGCCGTTCTTTGTTTGAAAACAACACGGACGTAATGCTTGATTTTGGAAAATCTTTCAATAACATCCGCGTAAATGCATTGGCAGGTGGTACAATTCGTACCTTCAACTATGCAACTGACTATGCTTCTACCGATTATTTGATCACTCCAGGGGTATACAGCTTTGCCAACTCTGCCAACCCGGTTAAAGCTTTCAGCTTCAACTCCAACATGTTGGTAATGTCAGGCTACTACTCTGCAGACGTAACTTTGAACAAGTACTTGACACTGAGCCACACTGGCCGTGTTGACCGCATCTCTACTTTGCCTGCTGAAAACCAGACTTTCTACTACCCTTCAGTAGGTGCCAACACCATTGTAACGGAATATGTTAAACTCGGACCAATTTCTTTGTTGAAATTCCGTGGTGCATTTGCCAACGTTAAAGACGGTTTGACTCAAGGTACCATCAGCTCTGTAGGTGCATCTGTACTGGGTTACGGTGAAAACTACTCTTCTGTATACAATGGTCCTAGCTACACTAACTCTGAAGTATACTCTACTCCATTGGCTTATAGCAACGCACCTGCTGCATACTATACCAACCAATTGGGCAACAAAAACCTACAGCGTAACTCTCGCAACGAGTTGGAATTGGGTGTAGACTTTGGTTTGTTCAAGAACAAAATCAACGTTGAATTCACTTACTTCAACATCAAAGAAGGTCCTCGTACTTTTGCTCGTCCAATCTCTGAAGCTACTGGTTACACCTCTCAGTTGGTTAACGGTATCGTTACCCGCCGCAAAGGTGTTGAAGTTACCTTGAGCGCTGATCCATTCAAAAACAAATCTGGTTTGAGATGGAACCCAATGATCAACTTCTCTACCCTGCGTGAGCGTTACGTAGAATTCTACGATGATGCAACTGGCAACAAGTTGACTCAATTGAACCCTTGGACTAAAGTTGGCGATCGTGTAGACGAATTCATGTCAAACGGTTACATGTTTACTCAGGATGGTCAGTTGATCAACGATGCAGGTGGTCGTCCAATCCGTTTGAGTACCGTAAACGGTAGCGCAAACAAGCTGTTGGGTTATTTGGATCCAAACTTTGTGTGGAGCTTTATCAACCGTTTCTCTTACAAGAACTGGTCATTTCAATTCCAGATTGACGGACGTCAGGGTGGTGTAATCGCCAACTACTTGCAGCGTCAATTGTTCCGTGGTGGTCGTCACATCGAAACTACTCAAGGTATAATGGGACCTGCTCGTTTGGAAGATACCAAAGGAAACAAAACTTTCTTGGGCACAGGCGTACAACTCGTCAGTGGTACCATCAAAGCAGACGTTGATGGCAATATCACCAACTACAACGAGTTGACGTTCAAGCCAAACGAAACCAAGACTTTCTTGCAGGATTACATCAGCCGTTACTACCAGGAAAACGAATTGAACTTGATGGATCGCTCTTTCGCAAAATTGCGTGAAGTAGTGTTGACTTACAACGTTCCATTGAAGTCTAAGAGCTTCTTCAACCAGATGACCGTGTCTTTGGTTGCTCGCAACCTGTTGTACTTCGCTGAGAAGAAAGACATCGACCTCGATCGTTACATCAACCGTCAAGGTAGTTCTGACTTCGACACCCCTACTACTAAGCGTTACGGTGTAAACTTGAACTTTACGTTCTAATATTATTCTTTGGGTTGAGACGCGATACGGGTGATCAAACGCCATGTATCGCGTCTCAACAAACCAACAAAATATACAACAATGAAATTCAACAAAATATTCGCTATCGCAGCTCTCGCCATTACCATGGTTTTCAGCAGCTGTAATTTTGACAACTTGGACATCGATCCAAACCGTCCTACCAGTGCTCCAGCCAGCTTGATCCTGAATGGTGTATTGACCAACTTGACTACCGGTGCATGGAACCAAGAACAACGCTGGAACCAGTACTGGTGCATCAACTACAACTACTACGGAACCAACGAATACTGGTCAGGTTCAGCTTCTACTGATTACACTCGTTTGAAGAACGTAATCAAAATGGAAGAAGAAGCAACCAAAGCCGGTGGTGCAGCCGTAAACCCATACTCTGCATTGGGTAAATTCTTGCGTGCTTACCATTTCGTAAACATGACTCAAAAACTAGGTGACCTGCCTTTGGCTGAAGCACTACAAGGTTTGGACATTCAGTCTCCAAAATACAATACACAGAAAGAAATCTATGTACAGGTATTGAACTGGTTGGAAGAAGCAAACACTGATTTGGCTTCATTGATTGCCAAAGGTGGCCAGAAAGCTGACGGTGACTGGTATTACAGCGGTGACCTGAGCAAGTGGCAGAAACTGGTAAACAGCTTCAAACTGCGTGTTTTGGTTAGCTTGAGCAAAAAAGAAGCGGATGCTGATTTGAAAATCAAAACTCGCTTTGCTGAAATGCTGAGCAACCCTACTAAATTCCCTACTTTCGCTAGCAACGCAGACAACTTTGCTTACCGCCCTATCGGTTCTATCCCAGCAAACTACTATCCAAAGAACCCTAACACTTATGGTTTTGACGCTTTGCGCGAAAACACCTCTAAGTTGTACATCGACTTGTTGAAGGAGTTTCAGGATCCACGTTTGTTCCTGGTAGCTGAACCAGCTGAAGCTAAGGTTAAAGCGGGTGTAAGCCCTACTTCTTTCGATGCATTTGAAGGTGCAAGCTCAGGTGAAAACCTGGACGACATGTCTTTCAAAGCGCAGCAGGGTGTTTACTCTTTGATCAGCCGCAAGCGTTACTATTCTACTTATGCTGGTGAGCCTATCACTCAGGTAGGTTACTCTGAAATGTGTTTCAACATTGCAGAAGGTATCAACCGTGGCTGGGCAACAGGCAACGCTGGTGACTTTTACAACAAAGGCATCCAGGCTTCTATGGATTTCTACGGTTTGAAGGCAGGCGCCAACTCCGTTGAATTCCAAAAGAGTGGTGCTAAATTGGGCGAATTCAACAGCTATTCTATCACTGTTGATTTCGCTGCTTACCTGGCTCAGGCTAAAGTAAAGTATGCAGGCAACACCGCTGATGGTTTGGCTCAAATCCTGAAGCAAAAGTACCTGACCATGGCTCAGAACTCTGGCCAGGAAGCTTACTACAACTACCGTCGTACCGGTATTCCTGCATTTTTGACTGGTGTAGGTTTGGGCAACCAGGGTAGAATCCCAATGCGTTACCAATATCCATCTGCTGAATTTACAACCAACAGTGCCAACGTTAAAGAGGCGATTACGCGTCAATACGGTGGTACGGATGACTTGTTTGGCAAAATGTGGATCATCCAATAATTGGCAGACTACTGCAAGATTATCATACCATTGAATATACCAACACCGTGGGCAGCAATGCCTGCGGTGTTTTTTTTTAGCGTGTGTTTGGAATTTTAATTCGCAAGCGAAAATGAGCTTAAGTATTTTTGATAAAATTAAGATGAGCTGCTTTCTGGGTATAATAGTCCAAATACCGACCAGACTCTATTTTTTTCAATCTTTTTATGGGCCCATTGTAGTGATAAAACCAGGCATTGACTACGCTGTTGTCATCTTCTAGTACAGCTGGAACCAGTTTTCGGATGTACTCCCCTGCATCTGGATTTCGTGGATCAATCCCCTCGTATTCATCAAGGTGTTGCAACAAAAACTGCGGTTCTTCCAACCGAAATACCTGTCCATAAATCCGCTCGGTATGCTCAGGAATCCATTGCGCACCTGGATATTTGCCCAAATCATACAGTACGCCAGGAATGCAGGCAGAACCCAGCCATTCGCTGTTGCGCTGAAGCAATCCTGCCATCCTGGACTCAACCCCAATCATCAGGGTTCCATACACGAATAGATGCGATTCCATTTACAAATGATTGTACCTGACAAAACAATGAAAAAACCAATAATACATGGAACTTTTGGTTCAATATCCAGCTTATAAAGTCAACTGATCTTGATAGAGATTTGTTAATTTAACGTGAAATTAAAATTAAATTTTAGTTTTAATCTCATTCTAATGCAATGATTTAGTAAATTACCCAATAAAATTACAAATCATGAGTTGGCGTAAATTTGATGGTCAACGGATTGAACTCCCAATCCAGGATGCAGTCGAAAAAACGATCATTCGGGAGAAAGAACTGGGAAACAAATTAAAAGTATGCATCGGCTCAGACTCTCAGGTGCGAGGTGGATGTGTAGAGTATGCAACGGTAATTGTTTTCCTACGGGAAAAAAAAGGCGGCTTCATGTTTATTCAAAACAGCCGCGAAAACCGCAAGATGAGTCTGCGCGAGCGCATGATCTTCGAAGTTTCCAAATCAATTGAAGTGGCTTATGCCCTCTGTGACTTGCTCGATAAGCACAACGTTGAGCTGGAAGTGCACGCCGACATCAATACAGATCCACACTTCGAGTCCAATATCGCCTTAAAAGAAGCCATGGGTTACATTTTATCCATGGGCTTTGAATTCAAAGCCAAGCCTGATGCGTTTGCTAGCTCTAGCTGCGCAGATAAAGTAGCTTAAAAATTGAAGAGTTGAAAGTTGAAGCGTTGCAGTTTCATTTCAACTCTTCAACCTTTAAACGCTTCAACTATTTTCCCTTCGTCGATAATCTTCTACAATTTTATCCAAGAATTTTAATCAACTGCGTTCTATTTCCAACATTTGATCTGTGTATTCTCAAAGTGACGGGTACACGTTATTTTTCCACCAAACCAATCTCATTTATGCGTATTTGGTATACCCTGCTGTTATGCGTTCTGGGAATTCCATTCTTGGCCAGCGCCCAGATGAATCCTGTAAAATTCGAACGCTACACCTTGAAGAACGGCCTCAAAGTGATTTTGCACGAAGAGCACTCAACCCCGATTGTGGTGGTTTCCGTATTGTACCATGTTGGTTCAAAAAACGAGAACCCCGAACGTACCGGTTTTGCCCACTTTTTTGAACACCTGCTGTTTGAAGGTTCTGCCAACGTGGCACGCGGAGAATTCGACAAGTACATGTCAGGTGCAGGCGGATTTAACAACGCCAATACTACCCAAGATCGGACTTATTACTACGAAGTTTTGCCCTCCAATCAAGTGCCCCTGGCACTTTGGCTGGAATCAGAGCGCATGCTGCAAGCGAAAGTGGAAACCAAAGGAATTGAAACGCAGCGGCAAGTTGTAAAAGAAGAGCGTCGTCAACGCGTCGACAATCAGCCCTATGGCAGGTTTATGGAAGAAATGGCGGTACGGCTGTTCAAAACCCATCCCTACCGTTGGGCACCAATTGGCTCCATGCAGCACCTCGACAATGCCACGGAATCAGACTATGTCAATTTTTACAAGGACTTTTATGTACCCGACAATGCCGTGCTGACCATCGCCGGAGATTTCACCCCAGCTCAGGTCAAGCCATTGATTGACAAATACTTTGCAACTATACCCAAAAGTACCCGCCCTGTATTTCGTCCAAGCATAGTAGAACCACCGCTCGGCAAAGAAGTACGCGACACCGTTTTCGACAAAGTGCAGTTGCCAGGTGTATTCATGGCCTACCGTACCCCCGCCCAAAACGATCCAGATTTTTATGCCTTGGAAATGTTGAATCGCTTGTTGTCTGGTGGACAAAGTGCCCGCATTTACAAAGCATTGGTGGACGAACAGCAAGTGGCGGTTGCCGCTCAATCCATCTCGTTACAACTGGAACAACCCGGGGCAACCATCATTTATGGCATCGCCAATTTAGGTATCGATCCGGCCAAACTGGAAGCTTCCCTCAATGCCGAAATCGAAAAAGTAAAAACGACTTTGGTTCCAGAACTGGAGTTTCAAAAATTGCGCAACCAATTGGAAGCAGACCTCGTAGATGAAAACGCCTCCCTGGAGGGCATTGCCGAAAACCTCGCCAATTTTGAAATCTATTTCGGCGATGCCAACCTCATCAACACCAACATCAACCGCTACCTAAAGGTGACGCGCGAAGATTTGCAACGGGTAGCCAAAAAATACCTCGACAAAAACAATCGCGTAGTGCTTTATTGGCTTCCAGAACCCAAAAAATAATTGCTGACCCTTAGAATTTGCAACAACATGAAAAAATACCTCTTTTCCATCCTTGCACTCGTCTTGGGTCTGTCAGTTTGCACCCAGGCACAGGAAGATTTCCGCAAAACAGCACCACAGCCATTGCCCGCTCCAAAAATTCAATTGGGCAATTATGTACAGAACGTACTGCCCAATGGCTTGAAGGTCATCGTAGTTGAAAACCACAAATTACCAAAGGTTTCCTTTCAGGTTTTCGTAGACGCACCGTTGAATCTCGAAGGAGAATTTGCGGGCGTAGGTGAAATGGCCGGTGGATTGTTGCGCAATGGCACCAAAACCAAAACCAAGGCTCAACTGGACGAAGCCGTTGATTTCATTGGTGCAGACATTGTCTCTAGCGCTAGTGGATTGTTTGGGTCTGGTTTGACCAAACACCAGGATAAAGTTTTGGCTATGATGAGCGATATGCTTTTCAACCCGACTTTTCCTACCGATGAATTTGAAAAACTGAAAAAACAGACCATGTCTGGTTTGGCTGAAGCAAAGGAAGATCCTGAATCCATCGCTGGAAACGTAGCTTCAGTAGTTCGCTACGGAAAAAACCACCCCTACGGCGAATTGCCCACGGAAGAAACTGTGAATAAAATCACGGTTGAACAGTGTCGCAAGTTTTACCAGACTTACTTCAAGCCCAATATTTCCTACCTGATTATCGTAGGCGACATTACCCCAACCGTGGCACTGGCCAAGGCTACCCAATACTTTGGGAAATGGGTGAAAGGAACCGTAGCCAAAACGCCTTTTGTCGCTCCAACTGCGCCCAAACAAACCCAGGTAGACTTCGTTAATCGCGATGGATCGGTTCAATCCGTGATCAACATTACCTATCCGGTTCAATTGAAATTGAATCAACCTGATTATCTGGCTACAACCGTGATGAATAACCTTTTGGGAATTGACGTAACCAGTCGTTTGAATCAAAATTTAAGGGAAGACAAAGGCTACACTTATGGCGCGGGCTCCAGTCTTAATGCCGATTTGGAAGTTGGTTCCTTCTCCGCATCGGGTAGTTTCCGCAATACCGTGACCGATAGTTCGCTGGTAGAATTCATGAAAGAATTCAAACGCATGCGCGATACCAAAGCCAGCGCAGAGGAATTGAACCGCACCAAAGCAGTGATGGCGGGTAATTTTGCACGACGTCTAGAACGGCCACAAACCATAGCCAGCTACGCCCTAAACACTGTTCGATATGGCTTGCCAAAAGACTATTACACAACCTACCTGGAGCGCCTGAGCAAAATCACTGCAGAAGATGTAAAGGCTACTGCGCAAAAATACTTGTTGCCAGAAAATGCACACATCGTAGTGGTGGGCAGTCAGGATGATGTAATTGATAAACTCAAAGCTTTTGGTTCGATAAATTACTACGACACCTATGGCAATCCGGTGAAAGCGCCCGTTGCACCCGCTGCAAACGGCATATCCGCAGAACAGGTGATCGACAAGTACCTCCAGGCACTCGGTGGCAAGGAGAAATTGGCGGTCATCAAGGATGAGACCATTAAGATGGAAGCCAGCGTACAAGGTATGACCCTCGAAAGAGTTTCCCTTAAAAAAGACGGAAAAAGCAACGAGTCGGTTAGTGTAGGTGGCAATGTGGTGCAAGCCAGCGTATTTGACGGCAAAAAAGGCAAGATTGAAGCCCAGGGACAAAACATGGTGATGGGCGAAAAAGAAGTGGCCAAGGCTGCCCTCGAAGCAATGATTTTCCCGGAATTGGCTTATGCAAAATTGGGGTACAAACTGACCTACAAAGGCACCGAAACCATCAATGGCGCAGAAACCCACAAGTTGATCATCGAAAGCCCTCAGGGCGATAAGGAAACTGCCTATTTCGATGCCAAGACCGGTTTTTTGGTGCGCACCATTGAGGCAACCGAAGGCGGAACCGCAACTTCTGACTTCTCAGATTACAAAGCAGTAGACGGAATTTCGGCTCCTTACAAAGTAACCATCTCTGGCTTGTTGCCTTTCCCCTTGGAATTCAAAGTCAAATCCATTGATTGGAACAAAGGCATTGATGATGCCAAATTCAAGATAGAATAACCTATTTTTGTTGAAAGAGACGCGATGCAACGCGTCTCTTTCAACAACCCAATCATGATTCAAATCTTCGTTACCGGCGGCACCTTCGACAAAGAATACAATTACATCGAAGGCAAATTGTATTTTCAGGATACCCACCTGCCCAAAATGTTGGTCACCGGGCGCTGTACCCTTGATGTAGACGTCAAAACCCTGATGATGATCGACAGCCTGGAGATGACCGACGCAGATCGATCGATCATTGCGCACAATTGCCAAAGGAACGAGCATTCCCGGATTTTGATCACCCATGGCACCGATACCATCGTCGAAACCGCGACTTACCTGGCCAATGCCCAGCTTGACAACAAAACCATTGTGCTTACTGGTGCCATGATTCCCTACGCTTTTGGTACTTCTTCGGATGGGTTCTTCAACATGGGAAGTACCCTGGCCTTTGTGCAAATGCTCCCTCCGGGTATATATGTGGTAATGAATGGCCGGTATTTCCATTGGGACAATGTGCGGAAGAACCGGAAAACGGGGAATTTTGAGACCATACACCCAGAATAAGAAAACTCCACAGCATGTGGCTGGCTTTTTAGGCAAAAGTGCTGTATTTTTGTACCAAAGTTATAGAAGTATGAAGCCATTTGAACGTTGGAAATATGAAGAAATCGAATTGACCTTTGGCATCGAACGAGTCGATGAATTGCCTACGCTGACTGAATGGCTACAGGCGGAAGAACCTATGGATGACTTTGAAGAAAAAACCCTTCGCCGTCAACACGATCAATTGGCTCGTAAGGTAGATGCCTGGAATGAGGATGAATTAAAATTCTTTTTCCTTGCCCATGTAATCAACTTGGTGAATTTTTCAAAACCGAAAGTATACTCTTCTTTTTCTCAACGCACCATTGAAGTTAAATTACCAGACCTTGAACAAAATGAAGTTACACTTAGAGGTCGGGTTGAGTTTTTTGTAGCGATGGGGGAGCAGATTCCAAGACAGCCTTTCTTTTTTCTTAATGAATACAAACCACTCACTAAAACTACCCCTAGTGATCCTCTAGGGCAGTTATTGATTGCCATGCTGGCCACTCAAAGTCTCAATAAATTGGATAGGCCCTTGTTTGGAGCCTATATCATTGGGAAATTTTGGCAATTTGTGGTTTTAGAAAAAAAACAGTACGCCGTGTCCCATTCTTACGATGCAGCTGAACTCAATGATCTTTTCAAAATTTTCTCCATCCTTAAACGTTGCAAAAGTTACATTGAAAAATGGATAGAAAGCAGTGTCAAATCACGTTGACCTCTACTTCCAACTCCACGCCAAATTTCTCTTTTACAGACGTTTTTATTTCCTGTGCCAAATCCCAGACCTCGCCTCCAGTAGCACCACCCAAATTGACCAACACCAGGGCCTGCTTTTCGTAACAACCCACGTTTCCACGTTTCTGCCCTTTCCAGCCACATTGCTCGATCAGCCAACCTGCTGGAACTTTGACCTTATCAATTGCCGGATAATGGGGCATTTGTGGGTATTGAGCGTAAAGGTTTTCAAATTCCGACTGCTCCAACTCCGGGTTTTTGAAGAAGCTTCCACAGTTGCCAATCACTGCCGGATCGGGCAATTTGGAACTGCGGATTTGTATCACCGCCTTGCTGACATCCTGGATGGTCGGTTGATCAATCTTCGCAGCTTGCAATACCTCTTGGATAGCTCCATAAGATGTGTTGACTTCCGTTTGTTTCGACAAAGAGAGGTATACCCGGGTGATGAAGTATTTGCCTTTACCATCGCGCTTGAAATAACTGTCGCGGTAACCAAATTGGCAATCTTCTGCTGAAAAAACCTGCTCTTCGCCTGTACTCAGTTCAATTGCTTCCAGTCCCATAAAACTGTCTTTCAATTCCACGCCGTAAGCGCCGATGTTTTGAATAGGCGCAGCGCCAACAGTACCCGGGATGAGCGAGAGGTTTTCCAGTCCGCCCCAGTTGTTTTCCAGGGTCCAGCGTACCAGTTCATGCCAATTTTCGCCTCCACCTACGGCGATAGTGGCGGTTTCGTCGTCTTCCTCTACCAGTACCATTCCTTTGATGCGATTGAGCAAAACCGTATCCTTCAAATCCTGACGAAACAGGACATTGCTGCCTCCGCCCAAGATGAAAAATGGCCGTGCTGGTTTGGAATGAATCACCTCTTGGAGCTTTTCTTCCGAGTCAATTTCAATGAGGGCTTCGGCAAAGGCATTCACCCCGAAGGTATTGTAAGCTTGTAAAGAGGTCATTGGTTTAAGGTTTAATGCGGTGAACGCCGGGTGTATACTGCTGAAAGATCAGGTCTTTGACCACCTGATATCCGTTGGGATCATTGGCAAAATCCAGGTCTTCCAACTCAATGATCAAGATGGGCAACGCATGTTCTGTGCGAAAAAACTCAAGGTACGACGCTTGAATCTGTTCCAGGTAAGCACCTGTGATGTCTTGCTCAAAAACGCGGCCTCTCTGGCGAATTTGGTACATCAAGCGCTCAACTGGGCGATGAAGATAGACCAAAAGATCGGGCTTCGGAAAAGTGGAATTCAACACCTGAAACAAGCGTTGAAACAGGCGGTATTCTTCTTCCTTGAGGTTGTTTTTGGCAAAAAGCAGGGTCTTGATGAAGAAATAATCGGCAATAATCGATTCCTGAAACAGATTCGTTTGAGCCAGCTCTTCCTGTAGTTGCTTGTGCCGTTCGGTCATAAAAAACAATTCAACGGGGAACGCATACCGCTCCGGGTTGTCGTAAAAAAGCGGCAAGAATGGATTGTCGGTAAATTGCTCCAAAATCAGTCGACAACCATACTCTTCAGCAAGCAGGTTGGAAAGCGTGGTTTTTCCGGTGCCAATGTTCCCTTCAATGGCGATGAATTGATATGGAAAAGTAGTGGTCATGGGCCAAAATTCCACAATCGATCGCATATTTTAAAACCGAAGAAGGTGTTTATTTGAAATTTAGGCTTCTTTTTGTTTATATTTGTACAATGGAAAATGTTTTTCTTATCCTCGCGAATACACTTAAAGATGCCATTCCTGGCATCAAAGCGGTATATTTATTTGGTAGTCAAGCCAATGGTACTGCTCACTTGGACAGTGACTACGACATTGCATTTTTGGCTACAGAAAAACAATTTGATGAACTTTTCCTATTTCGTTTGAAGCAAAGTCTGGAACTAAAGTTAAATGCCGATGTGGACTTAATCAACTTGCGCGCTGCAACCACGGTACTACAATTTCAAATCATTTCTACAGGAGTAAGGATTTATTGCACTGATGATTTTTTTTGTAATTCTTTCGATTTGATGGTTTACTCTTCCTATCAACATTTACATGAGGAACGTCGGGAAATCATTGAAGACATTAAAAAGCGAGGTTACGTTTATGCAAGATGATGTATTACTGAACAAAATTTCGGAATTGGGCCATTGTTTGACCCGAATCAACGAGGAATATCAAGGGCACGAACAAGAGTTTGAAAGCGAACTTCGACGTCAGGATTCCGTAATTCTGAATCTAACCCGCGCCTGTGAGAATTCTATTGACCTGGCCAATCATATCGTAAAAATAAAAAAACTAGGTATTCCCCAAACTTCAAGGGAAAGCTTTGAATTATTAGAATCAGCAGAACTTATTTCTCAAGATTTGTGCAATCGAATGAAAAGAATGGTCGGATTTCGGAATATTGCCATTCACAGCTATGCGAGACTAAGCCTGACAATAATCATCCAAATCATTCAGGAAGGATTGACGGATTTTGATGAGTTCAGCCAAATATGTTTGACCCTCCATACAAAATAGCGCTCAAAGGATCCTGAGATTCATCTGCCAATTCCCGGATGGTTTTGTGCAAAACCGGGTGCACCAAATCCGGCGCAATGTCCATTAGCGGCTGCAACACAAAGTTGCGTTCCTGAATAAAAGGATGTGGAATGGTCAAACGTTGGGTTTGGTAGACCAGGTTGCCATAAAACAGCACATCAATGTCGATCAATCTTTCTCCCCAGCGAATGCCGCGCTCGCGACCCATTTTATGTTCGATGTCCAGCACGGTAGCCAAAAGGGTTTCTGGATTAAGTACCGTATCTACGGCCAATGCCTGATTCAGGAATTCCGGTTGATCCTCGATGCCCCAAGCGGCGGTGCGGTAAATACCGGACACTGCCACCAAATTGCCAACCAATTTTTCTATCAAAGCTAGCGCAGCACTCAGATTGGCCGCTTTATCGCCCAGGTTGCTGCCTGTGGCCAGATATATCCGCTCCATCCGCTATTCTTCAAACAATCCTTCGATTTCCGTTTCGACGCTCCGCAATTTCTCGCGGCAAAAACGAATCAATTCAGCCGCGCGTTGCAACTGTGCAGCCAAGGCATCGATGCCGATTTTTCCTTCTTGTAAGTCCTGCGTGATGCCTTGCAACTCTTGCAGAGCTTTTTCGTAAGTCAGTTCCATAGCCGCCAAAGGTAAAGATTATTCAACTACTGTCCTTATCGTTCCATCCTTAAATTGAATATCGAGTGCATCTCCGCGCTGGGTTTGGGTGGCAGTAGCATGAGGTTTCCCATTTTTGAACGCCAGCGAAAAGCCCCGCTGAAGGGTACCTTCGATGCTGAGCAGTTGGCAAATTTGCTCCATTTGTTCCAGTTTTTGCCAATGTTCGCGCTGTTGGTACCCCAAGATCCGCGGGATTTCGACAGCAACCCGCTCAATTTGATCTTTTTGGCGGGCCAAAAACAGCTTGGGTGCGGTGTGGAGCGCTTGGAGTCCGGCCTGAAGTTGCAGTTGAGCCGCATGCAAACTCTCCGATGCGGAATACCGCAGGAACTGACTCAGCTCAACCAATTGTCCTTCAAAATGGAGGTTGTGTTGCAGTAAAAAATCTGCTACAGCAGTTGGGGTTTTCAGGGCAGTATGCGCCACCAGATCCACCAGTGTTTCATCCACATCGTGGCCAATCCCGGTGAAAACGGGAAGCGGAAAATCAGCAATGGCCTGGCACAAGGCGAGGCTGTCAAATCCAGCCAGATCGAGCTTGGCGCCCCCGCCCCGGATGATGACTACGGCATCAAAACTACCCGCCCGACGCTGTACAGCCCGCAATTGTTTGAGCACCTCTGCTTCCACTTGTGTGCCCTGCATCGCCGCCGCAAAGAAAGAGGTCTTGAAGGCATATCCATACAGATTTTCAGCCAGATGCTGCAAAAAATCCTGATAACCCGCTGCTGTTTCGGAACTGATCACCGCAAGGCGTTGCAATACCGGGCGCAAGGGCAAGGCCGCATTTTTGCCTATCAAACCTTGCGCTTGCAACTGTTCGTACATCTGGCGGCGTCGTTGTTCCAGTTTGCCCAAGGTATAACTGGGGTCAATGTCTTCAATGACAAGTTTCAAGCCATAGCGCTCGTGGAACTCAACTTTGACTTTGAGCAACACCTCCGCACCTGCTTGCAGCAAGGCATCCAGATTGGCCACACCCAATTTGGTTTGCAAGCGCTTGTAGGCATTTTGCCAAATGGCCGCCGAGGCCTGGGCTACGGGTTCATTTTCGCTTTCGCTTTTTTCCACCAAATCCAAAAACACATGCCCCCGTGACTTGCTCAGTTGCGCAATTTCGCAACGCACCCACAATGCCTCCGGAAAATTGAGCGCAACAACCTGACGCATAAAGGTTTGAAGATCAAAAAGAGAAATAGTGGTCATGAAGGCTGCGCATTTGGTAGACGGCGAAGATAGGGGTTTTGGGGATTCTGAGGAGAGGGATGGCGGGGAATTTTGGCGAAAGTATTGCCATTTAGATTACATTCCATGGCTTTCAAATATTTCACGCAGGTTCCTTATCTTTGCTTTCATGAAAAACCTTCCGATTGGCATACAAACCTTGCCCGAAATTATTGGTGGCGGTTACATCTATGTTGACAAGACTCAGCTTGTGCACCAATTGGTAAGCACTGGCAAATATTATTTTTTTTCCCGGCCACGTCGGTTTGGCAAGTCGTTGCTGGTGTCTACACTCAAAGAGCTGTTTGAAGGAAATCGACCCATTTTTAAAGGACTTTGGATTGAAGACCATTGGGACTGGAATAAAACCAATCCAGTACTGCATTTTTCGTTTGACGCGATGAGTTATGAACAATTGGGTTTGGATAATGCAATTGTTCGAGAACTAAAAGAGCAGGCCGCAGCTTTCCAAATCGATTTGGAAAGCCAGGATTTTAAAAGTCAGTTTAGAGAACTGCTCCAAAAACTACATGCCAAACTGGGCAAAGTGGTGTTGCTCATTGACGAATATGACAAACCCATCATTGATTATTTAGAAAGCCAAACCATTGAGCAAGCTAAAATAAACCGAGAGATTCTAAGAGACTTCTACTCAATATTGAAGAACGCTGATGAACATTTACAATTGGTGTTCATCACCGGGATTTCCAAATTTGCCCAAGTTTCCATTTTTTCGCACCTCAATAATTTGAACGACATCACGCTCAATGAACGTTACGCCACCTTAACTGGCTATACCCAAGAGGAGCTTGAAAAATATTTTGAAGATTATCTGCAAGAAACGCAAACTAAACTTGGAGTAAGCCGCCCACGACTGCTGGATGAAATGCGTATTTGGTACAATGGCTATTCTTGGGACGGTATACATCGAGTCTACAATCCATTTGGGACACTGCGTTTTTTTTCTGCCCAGCGTTTTACCAATTTTTGGTTTTCAACGGGTAGTCCACGTTTTTTGATTGAGCAAATGCGCAAATTTGATACCTTCAATGTCGAAAATACCCGGGCCAATAACACCACTTTTGAACGATACGACATTGAAAACCTGGAATTGATTTCATTGCTTTTTCAAACGGGTTATTTGACCGTTAAAGAAATGGATGTTTGGACAGGCGACATGGTTTTGGATTACCCCAACAAAGAGGTGCGCCAAAGCATGTACCAATTTTTGATAGACGATTTGGCCAAAAACGTGCAGCGTACGGATACCGGGCTGACGATTCGCAACCTCAACCAAGCCTTTATCCACCAGGATCTTAGCCAAGTGCGTGAACTTCTAAATGGACTATTGGCTGATTTGCCCGATGCTGTATTTGACAAAAAATCGGAAGGGCTTTATCATGGATTGATTCATTTGGTGTTCAGCTATCTGGGAATGTACGCCCAAAGTGAAGTCCACTCTTCGCGTGGCCGAGCCGACGCAGTGGTGCAAACAACCACTGATGTGTTTATTTTTGAGTTCAAATTCAACAAAACGGCAGCCGAAGCAATTGCCCAAATTCAGCAAAAAAAATATGCCGATAAGTACCGCCCATCTGGTAAATCCATCATTGGGATTGGGGTAAATTTCAGTACCGAAGCGCGGGGAATTGATGATTGGTTGGAAGAAAATCTGTAGTCATTGCGGGTACTCTCTTTATTTCTAAATAGATCGCTTACTCAAATTTATTCAATTAGATTAAAACTTAGTAACGCAAAAAATTAACTTCCCGATTTAGGGTTTTCAATAGGAAGTCGAACGGTACATTTCCAGGGAGCTTCCTATTCAAATGCCGCTCAATAAATCGGGAAGTAATTTTTTGCGTCCTACTTATGAGGCAGCGTTGTATTTTTTTGTAATGTTGTTCCTTAGTCCTCTTACCTACTTACCCAGCACCCGCCGGGCATAATCCTCCACACTATTCAAAGTAAGGCCAAAAGTGCTACTGGTTTCCTCCATCTCCATTGGCAAGCCTCTGGCCAATACCAGGATCAAGCTCGAAAAGGATTTCCCCATTGGGTCTTCAGCGCTAGCATATTGATGCTCCAAACCTTCTTGAGGAATGAATTCTTTGGCATACTCCGTTCCTGAAATCTGCTCAAACAACTGCACAACCTCCAATGGGCTGTGGGCGGCAGGCCCGCCGAAGGAGATGATTTTATCTTTAGCAGCCGGGTTGTCAAGGCAAGCAACTGCTATTTTAGCCACATCTAAGTAAGACACAAAATTTAAGGCTTTTTGCCCGTCTCCATAAATGCGAACAGCCTGGTTGCCAAAGTCAAAACCCAATGCAGGGCTCAACCAGATTTCCATAAAATAATTGGCTTGTATAGAGATGTAGTTCATGCCGCTTTCTTGCAGGCGTTGTTCTACTGCGCGTTTGGCATCATTCAGTGGGTTGTCATAGCCCTCGGTATCCGGGAAAGAAATCAGGATAAACTGCTCGACTCCTGCGGCCTGGGCGGCATTTACCAAATTCAGTTGTCCTTCTAAATCCACCGTTTGAATGGAATCACCATCTTGCCTTGAGAAAGTGGAAGATGCCGTCGAAATGACCGCTTTTACCCCTTGGCAGGCTTCAGCGAGGGAAGCGGGGTCTTTCAAATCACCTTCAGCCAAGGTGCATCCCAAACCTTTGAGCTGGGCTACTTTAGCTTCATCCGCAGTTTTGCGCACCAAAGCTTTTACGGGAATTTTTTTATCCGCAAGTTGCTGGCAGATTTCACCACCCAACAAGCCAGTTGAACCGACTACAAGTACCATGATTATAATTTTATAGGGTTAAGAGATTGAATTTACTCGGTTATAAATAATGGTATTTCGCTGCCAATTGTAACACTTGCGCTACATCTTCGTGCAGCATGGTGGCGGAGGCAGAATTGTATGCTTCCAGCACCATCTTGATATTTTGCGTTAAATCCGCCTCTAGTCGTTTGCGACCAGGTTTCAGCATTGATTCAAATCGTTCCATACATTTGGGCAAATTGCCCCTTTGCCAATACAGCGCGGCCATTGGGAAAGCGGCTGTCCAGTCAAACACCAAGCTGCTGTGCATTTCGGGTACTTTCTCCCAGTAGGCATAGGCTTGTTTTCCCAGTATTTCCAGTTTTTCCAGGTCCTTATTTTTCCAGGCCAGCCAGGCTAAGTTGGCAGTGGAGGTACCCACGTATTCAACCATTTTCGCTTGTTGGGAGGTCTCTAAACTTTTGTGAGCAAAATGCTCGGTTTGTTCTGCATTGCCTAAACGGCGGTGAGCGACAGCGAGGTAAGTCAGGCAACGGGCTTTGGTTACAATATCGCCAGTTTTATCCGCAAGTGCCAGGGATTCTTCTAATACTTTAATACATTCTTCCATTTGATTGCGCCATAAATGAGAGAATCCCAAAAAGAATTTGGCGAGCCCAATTACCTGTAAATCTTTAGAAATCAAAGCGGTGCCTACCGATTTTTTCGCCAAACTCACTGTTTGCTCACTCAGCAAATAGCCTTCGACACGAAAATTCATGGACGCCAAGTAGGAATAATACCGCGATTGTTGAATGGGCGTGGCATGGTGTTCCAAATGTGGCTCAATAATTTGTACCAATTCCTTTATTGCATCGGGCTGGTTGACCCAATAATTTATGATCATGCGTTCGATCATTATTTCCAGCCATTCGTGCCACCAATCGGCGGGTTTGTCGCCTTGCCACTGCTCCAACAATTGCTGGGCTTTTTGGAAATAATCGAGGATAAGTTGAAACTGACTTAGCGCCTGAAGGGACATTCCCGTTTTTCGCAGAATTCGCGAGCGACCAATCCATTCGCTTGCATCCAGAAGTTCAATTGCTGCGTTGTAAGCAGTTTTGGCAGGTTCGATTTGACCGGTTAGTTTCAGGATGTCGGCCTGGTTTTCAAATAGCTCACTTAACATTTGGCGCCAATGCAAGGTTTTGCCATCCCTTTGCAGCAACTCTTCTGCTTGCCTGATTGCCCGGCGGTAGAGTTCAACAGCTTCTTCGTTGAAATGGAGTTTTTTCGCTCGCCCTGCGGCGATGCGCAAAAAATGGACAGCTTTTTCTTGTTGATCGGCCCGTTCATAATGGTAGGCCAGGGTCTCGGCGTAATCATCGTGATTGGCTCCTGCCAGTTTTTCTACCGTTTCTCCAGCAAGCCGATGCAGTATTTTGCGGTCAGCCAACAGGAGACTGTTGTAAGCCACATCGTGGGTTACCGCATGTTTAAAAATGTAGCCCGCCAATTCTGCTTCCTCATAAGGTCGGTTGCGCAACAATTCGCGATCCACCAATCTTTGGAGGGAAGGGGGTAGTGTTGTATTCTTTCTCGCCACCACCAGCAGCGCATCCAGCACGGCTTCCCGAAAAATTCTACCCAGAATGGAAGCAATTTGTAGGATGTGTTTGTCCATTTCTTCCAATTGGTCAATGCGAGAAGCAATGACCCCTTGAAGCGTACCTGGAATAACCAAGGTATCGAGATTTTCCGAAGCTTTGATCATTTGCCCCTCCAGGTACAACATGCCTTTGTCTAGAAGTGATCGCAGCAGTTCTTCCATAAAAAACGGATTGCCCTCTGCCTTCTCCATGATGATTTTCTCTACCTCTGGAGCAAGGTTTTCAACATACATGAGGTTGCGGGCCAGGGTGGCGCAGTCTGCAACAGTAAGCGGTTCCAGGCTAAAAGCATGGTATTGGTTTCCGTATTTCGCCTGGGTTTGTTCATGCAATTGCCAAATCTTTTCTTCTTTTTGGGGCCGTAAAACCAGCACGATCGAGATGGGGTTGGAATCGCAAAGACTCATCAAGTCTTCAATCAGGGTAAGACTGGAGGGATCGGCCCAGTGTAAATCTTCCCAAACCAAAATAAGTGGTTTGAGCCTGGCTTTGGCATTCAAAAAAACAGCCAGCGCAGCAAAAATCTTTTCTCGCAAGGCATTGCCTTTCAGGTAGCGAACCGAAATTTCTTCTTCTTCTGACAGCGGAAGTTGCATCATGTGGCAAAGAAAGGGCAAGCAACTCGGGCCTTCTGCTCCAAGTATACGCTCCAATTCCTCCTGCAAAAGTGCTTTGAGCTGGATGTCATCTACAGCAGTAGTGGAGGATGTCAACAGTTTTGACATGATTTCAAATGCTGGCTGATAGGCGCGTTGGCGGGTGTAGGAAAGGGAACGCCCTTCTACCCAAACCAATCGGTTTCCAACTTGTTGCTGTACCTCGGTCATCAGGCGACTTTTGCCGATGCCCGCATCTCCAATGATGCTGATGCGGCTTCCTTGGCCATTTTCCAGATTGTAGAACAAGGAGGTCAGCGCCTGGAGTTCGGTTTCCCGGCCAATCAATGTGGAGCGCAGGGTGCCTTCTCTTTGGATACCCGGCTGGGTTTTCCGGCTTTGCAATCGCCAGGTGCGCACCAGTTCATTTTTTCCTTTGAGGCGCAGGGGAGGTAAGGCATTGAAGTTAAAATGGTGGTTGGTCAATGCTTGTACTTCGCTGCCGACAAAAACCTCTCCACGGGTTGCTGCATCTTTCAGGCGTGCGGCCAAATTCACGGCATCCCCCATTACGGAATATTCCTGTCTGCCTTCGGAGCCAATACCTCCTGCGATGACCAGGCCTGTATTGATGCCAATGTGCATGTCCAGACTGGTTCCGTTTTTATGGTTGAATTGTTGCAGCGCCTCAAACATACCCAATGCCGCGCCACAGGCAAGTTCAGCATGCCGTTCGTGCGCCTTGGGTGCGCCAAACAAGGCCATGATTTCATCTCCAATGAACTTGTCAACAGTACCCTGGTATTCATTAATTACAGGAACCAGGCAATCGAAACAAGCATTCATCACCGCGCGCACTTCTTCAGGATCAAGTTTTTCGGAAAGGGCAGTAAACCCGGAAATGTCTGCAAACATTACAGTGACTAGTTTCCGTTCACCGGTTAGGCGTAAAGCTTGCTCCTGAGCAGGGTTTCTACTGGCTAGCTGGATGCGCAGGGCGCCAATTTCAGCATCTACTGCGGCGTCTCCTAAGAGGGCTCGCTGGTTTTGCAAAGCCTCGATAGCCAGTTCTATTTGTTGGGAGCTATTCATGTGCAGGCGGTGTCGTTGGGTTTTAAGTTTAAGTACCTGAAAGATACTTTAACTTGCTGAGGTATAAGTTCAAAATTGCAAGTTAAATGTAGTGATTTTTGCTTAAACCCAATAATTTCATCTACTTACGGAATGATTTTTTCATAAAAAACGATTGCTACAAAGATGACAACTCAATCCTTCCCTATCCCACCTCATGTTTCTGATTCACCGCCACATTTTCCAATTTCCATTCTACCCTTTTTTCAAAGGCGTGCTTGCGGTAAGCGCAATCCGATTTCATGCACAAGGGGCAGGAATTGGGCAAGCAGGGGTCAACGTGGATGAACAATTCCACGGGGTTTTCCCGCTTGGCGTTGGCCACCTGGGAAAGCGCTTCTACTTCGTAGTGAGATTCTTTGGTGGTAAAGTACCAGGGGAGGGTCATGTGGCAATCGATGTGCAGGCTAGCGCCGTATTTGATCACGCGCAGGTTGTGGATGTCGATCCAGTGCGGAGATCGGTGGGCTTCCAACTCCTCTACAATTTCTGCCATTAGGGCTGTATCGGTTTCGTCCATGATGCCCGCCAGTGCGGAGCGCACCAGGCCGTAGCCAGTGTAAATGATGAAGCCCGCAAAAATCATGGCGATGATGCTGTCCAGTACTTCCCAGCCGGTAATCCAGACCAGTACCAGCCCTACGATCAAGCCCACCGAAGACCAGGCGTCGCTGTGCAAGTGTTTGCCGCTGGCCACCATGATGGCTGATTCGAACTTGCGGCCCCGTTTGATCAAAAAAATGCCCATCAGGTAATTCAGTCCTCCGGTGATGAAGGTAAGGAGTACTCCCAGGTCGAGTGAACCCAAAGGCTGCGGAAACTGCAAGTTGTAAATGGCCTTCACGATGATCAGTATACCGGCCAAAAAGATGAGGGCGCCTTCAAAACCCGCCGATACGAATTCGATTTTGCCATGCCCGTAAGGGTGGTTGTGGTCGCTGGGTTGTGCCGCGATAACCAGGCTGTATAGCGCAAATGCCCCCGCCACCACGTTGATGATGCTTTCGAGGGCATCTGATAAAATGGCATTGGAGTTGGTATACCACCAGGCCACAAACTTGATGACCAATAGTGCTACTCCTAGCAGCAGCGCCCAAAGTTGCAACTGGTAATTGCCCCGGGCAGAGGTTGAAGACATGCGCTTTAATTTGGCGCAAAACTACCAGAATTTCGGCACTTTAGTGGAATGTCCTTTTATGTTTACACAGAAAGCACATTCTGGGGGAAAGTAATAAGTACTTGCCCAGCCTCTGTTGCTGAAATCGCGGAGACAAGGATCAGGAATGCTGAAGGGTGAAAAAATAGCCCGTTCGCAACTGGTGTTTTGGTAATAGCTCAAGCGGGTACCTACCGACAATGAAATGCGGTCGGTAAGGGTGATTTCGTCTTGGAGGTAGAATGCAAAATCGCAGCCATTGTGTTTTTGACTTGTTCGGGTAGAATAGCGGAGATGTCCCCCAGTGGCCGAATGGCTTCCGGGCGGGCAAAATACAGGTTGCTTTCCAATCCAAAACGCAAGGCATGCATCCTGCCAGTGGCCAGCAGGTTGTCTATCTTAAATTTGGCACTGTTCAGTCCATTGCTCAACGCAAAAGCATCGTTGCCTTCGGGGTCGCTTTGTTCGGCGCGGTAAGCACCAACCGAGGCCAAAAATTTGGTAGAGAACCGATCCGAATGCACTTTGCTCCACAATGCGGTCATCTGGTAATTTTGCCAATTGTACCCAAAATTAAGCCCATAGCGGAAAACATCAGCGGTAATGGGAAAAAAGGGAATTTTATCGGGAATGTAGTAAAACTTGACTGGATAGCGGGATTCCAGGTCGCTCAAGATTTCGGGTAAGGGTTTTTCCTGGTAGGAACCCGTTATTTTAAGATCGAACACACTGGGCTGTTGGGCTTTTAAAACGTTGACCAACAGGCACAACCCAATCATCCACGCGAGTGGAAATAGTTTAAGTTTCATACACTAGTTATAGTTGACCCAAAAGATAGGGATTTCCTGGCTTTTAGACATGCTATTCTGCGCAAACATTGGCACAAAAAGCAAGATTTGCAAAGATGCGACAAATATGGGTCAACTATAACCAGCGAGCCAGGTCAGGGTTTTATCTCTTCGTTCAAACAGCTTAATCCTCCATTCACGAGGTTCAGCCCCCTCAGGCGCTGCACAATGGTGAGCATTTTCTCCCGATTGATCTGGTAGCGTCGAATCAATTCAGACAAGTCCTTTGAACTCAGTGTAGTATGGTCTTTACCCGCAATTTCGCTGTAGGTATTGACCAACTTCACGAAATCTTCCCGGTCTTGTTTGACTGAAGCATACACCAATGGAGAAACCGTAGCTGAATCCTTATTTGCTTTGATGTAGGTAGCCAGGTTGTTCATCACCGTTTCAAAGCATTCCAATTTGCTGTAATACCTAGCTGAAACCTCTCTGTACTGACGCAGGTTTTGCTCGAAGGTGGCATTTTCAAGAGCAGTGATCTTCTCCCCTACCCTTTGGCTACAAATCTGGCACAAAGGATAAACCTGGCTGGCGCGGTTGAGCAACCAGGATTTTTTGGATTCCAAATCTACCCGTGGATCGGGGGTAAAATCGGCCTCAAACAAAGCCGTTTCCATTTCTTTTAGTTTGTTCAAGGTCAGATCGTAGGTTTCCAATGCCTCGATTTCTTTGGGCAGTTTGCCTTGGATCTCGATTTGCTTGACCCGATCGCGGTAGTATTCCAGCAATTCAATGTCTTCGTAAATCTGACGGGGCGAACGCTTGCCGTAATTGTAAGGCCCCTGGTTGTTGAGCAAATAGGTTGCTACCGTGCGGGCTTTTTGCATCAACTCGGTTCCGAACCACAAATCTACGTCATTGTGGATGTTGCTGTACAAACGGGTATATTTATCGCGGATGATGGGCTCCTGATTGACCAGCTTGCTCAATTCATCCTGGCGCAAATCGTGGACGTGGTAATACAGCTCGATGACCTTTGAATAGGCCAACCAATCGGGGTATTTGGTATTGAGGCTGTTTTGGAAAAAGTCCATTTGCTTGTTGAGCTCAACGGCAAACTTGATGATTTCCAAAAACGACTTTTCTACTTCCCGCTTATTGGCGTTTTGAATTTTGCGAAAATCCCTGGCTTTTTTCTCAATGTACTGCTGATTGTAAGCCAGCTGCGAGTGATCCGTATTGTATTCCGCTTTGGTGTTTATCACCAGGATAAACGGCGCGGTGGTGGTATTGACCATTTTCTTCAAATCGTCCACGCGATTGGGGCGAGCGTTGGTAAAGAATTTGGACCGAACCGGTTTTTCCACATCCCAGTGGATGCGGTACAAAATGGCCGATACGACCTTTTCTTCGTACAGCCCGCTCAACTCTTTGTTCAGCAGCTTGATGTAAAATTCGCTGACAATTTTTTGCGGGTCTTCCAGATTCCCCATTGACTTGAGTCCCTTGTCTACCTGTGGGATGATCTGATCCGATAATGCGGAAAAGGTACCCGCAATGGGGTTTTTGAGGATACTGGTGGCAGTACGTCCCAGATTCAGGGAGATTTCGGCGGTTTTTTTCCAAAACTCGTTGGAATTGTTGCCCTTGAAAGCTTCAAATTTGACTTTGGCTACGATGTCGCTTTTCAGGTTATCGTCGGGGATGTTTTCTAAAAAACGACCACCGTATTCCACCAGGCGCTGCGATATATTCGGATTGCGTACATCGTGGATCATCAACGGAATGGTGAGCGTATTGGCTTCATTTTGAGGATCTTTGATGTTGACAGCCAAGTACATGTACTGCGGGTAGTCTCCCTTTTTAAGTCCTACGTCTTTTTTCTCTCCTTTGTTCAAGCCTTCGCCTTCAAACACGTTTTGCAACGCAGTTGGATTGAGCAGATAGACGTAGGCGGAGTTCAGGTTGTAATCAGAGGAGACTGGCGTAGGTGACAACCAGGTTTCTACTTCTGTGGCAGAAATGGAGAACTGAGCACTCGAAGATTGTACACCACACAACATAAAGCATGTAGTGAAAAATAGAGAAGTGGCGAATGAAGCCCGTAGCGTTTCATTCTTGGCTGGAAAAAGCATTTTACCCAACATCGATGTTTACTTTTAGAACAATTTACACCTTGCTCTTAACGTCATAAAATACGAAAGTTACATATTTGAGGGGTTTTCTTTTCTCAAATAACGAAAAAAAACCAACAGTAACCAGCGCATCAGCAGTATCCAGGGCAGTCCATGCATGACCAGATCAGCCCAATCCAGCCAATCTTGGCCTTTTGCGCCATCTCTCAACCAGATTAGTTTGTTGATCAGGTGGGGCCTGGGAACAAAGGGCGCCAACCCAAGGGTAAGACAGGCTAACACTAGGAATTTCCAATCGTCAATGGCTTTTTTCATGGGACGGTATTTGGGGAAAAAAATTCAATAAGTTCAAATTATGTCTTTTTCCATAAAAATCGCTTTTTTTACTTTCCAATTGTACCTTTCTGACCCGGAATTTAAAACAACAGATGAGCGAGCAACCCAACATAGTAATACTCGACGGTTACACCCTCAATCCAGGGGACTTAAGCTGGAATGAGTTGAAAAACCTCGGAACCGTACAAATTTACGATCGATCTACACCAGAAGAAATCGTACCTCGTGCCAAAGATGCCGATGTTTTGATTGTCAACAAAGTAGTTATTTCCAGGGCACACCTGGAGCAATTGCCCAAATTGAGCTGCATTTGCGTCAGCGCTACGGGTTACAACAACATCGATTTGGTAGCTGCCCGTGAGCAAAGCATTTCAGTAGCCAATGCCGTAGGTTATGGGACGTATTCCGTTGCCCAACAGGTTTTTGCACTGCTGCTGGAATTGACCAATCACGTAGCGTTGCACCACCAGAGTGTGCTCAACGGCGATTGGAGCAAGCAACCCGATTTCAGTTATTGGAAAAAACCTTTGGTCGAGTTGAATGGCAAAACCATGGGTATCCTCGGCTTTGGCCGCATTGGCCAAAAGGTAGCCTCCATCGCGATGGCCATGGGCATGCGGGTATTGGCCAGCCATCGCCACCCTGAAAGGGATGCCCTGGTAGGCGTTACTTTTGTGCGCATCGAGGACTTGTTTGCTTCCAGTGACGTGGTTAGCCTTACGGTACCCCTCAATGACAAAACGCACCACATCGTCAATGCCAATCTATTGGCGCGGATGAAGCCTTCGGCATTTTTGATCAATACGGGTCGCGGCGAACTCATTAACGAATCCGATCTTTATCAAGCCCTCAAAAATGGCCAATTGGCTGGAGCCGGACTGGACGTACTGGACGGCGAACCGCCAAGAGCTGATCATCCGCTGTTTGAATTGCCCAACTGCATCATTACTCCTCACCAGGCCTGGGCCAGTAGAGAAGCACGTCAGCGTTTATTGGAAATCACGGTGAGCAATGTGGCTTCTTTCTTGCGGGGTAAACCGCAGAATGTGGTTGGGTAATGTAGGATTAGGAAGAGTCACACCGTATTCAAGTTCTGGTTGTTTACTTGAGAACATACCAAAAAACTCAAAAATGGAATTTGTCAGCATTTTCGTTTTCATCATTGGCTACATCCTGATTGCCCTTGAACACAATGTTCGCATCGACAAAGCGGCTACAGCAGTAGTTACGGGAGTGTTGTGCTGGACTTGTTACAGTCTTTCAGGGGTAGACTTGCACGGGTTGAATGAACATCTCGGGGCGCATTTTTCCGAAATTGCTGGAATTTTGTTTTTCCTGATTGGCGCCATGACCATCGTTGAATTGATTGATGCCCACCGTGGCTTTGAGGTCATTACCCAGATTATCCATACCCGTGATAAGCGCCGATTGTTGTGGACTACCGGAGTGTTGACTTTTTTCCTGTCTTCCATCCTCGACAACCTGACGACGACCATCGTGATGGTGGTTTTGCTAAAAAAACTCATCGTTGATCCTAAAGACCGCCTGTATTTCATCGGGGCAACCATTATTGCGGCCAACGCTGGCGGTGCCTGGACACCTATCGGCGATGTAACCACCACCATGCTGTGGATTGGAGGGCAACTTTCAGTAGCCAATATCATGCTCAAATTGTTTCTGCCTTCTGTAGCTGCACTAATTGTCCCTTTGTTTTTGATCAGCTTGCAAATCAAAGGACAAGTTCAAAACATGCCAGAAGCAGATGCAGATGAGGTACAAGGGGTCAGTCAAAATGAAAAAAGACTGATCCTGATTGCTGGGTTGGTAATGCTGTTGTTGGTACCCGTATTCAAGGTCACGACCCATTTGCCGCCGTATATGGGCATGATGCTGGCATTGGGGATGCTTTGGTACCTGACCGAACTAATTCACCGCAGCAAAGAACACGAAGAGAAAAAAGCTTTTTCGGTACTTACGGCACTCCAGCGCATGGACATGCCTTCGATTCTTTTCTTTCTGGGCATTTTATTGGCTGTTGCCGCACTGGAGACGCAGGGCACTTTGCCAAGTCTGGCGCAATGGCTGAATAAAAATGTAGGCAATCTTGATCTCGTGGTGATCATCACGGGCGTTTTGTCAGCCATTATCGACAACGTACCGTTGGTCGCTGCGGCAATGGGCATGTACTCCATGAATGAAATTCCTGCCGACAGCAGATTCTGGGAAATGTTGGCCTTCTGTGCAGGCACGGGAGGCAGCATGCTGATCATTGGTTCCGCCGCCGGCGTTGCGGCAATGGGGCTGGAAAAGATCAGCTTTGGCTGGTATTTCAAAAAGATCAGCTGGATTGCTGCGTTGAGTTATTGCGCCGGGATCGGGGTGTATTATTTGCAGGGGCTGTTTTGGTGAGATTTCTCGAAACAGGACTTTCTGTTCTATTTTCTAAACCTTTAATGTAATTATTTAGCACTCGCCTTCGGCGGAGTGCTAAATAATTACCCTTTAATTACCTTTAAAATCACTTCCCAAATTGCTCCTTCAGCTTTTCAGGATCTCTTTTGGCATAATCAACTTCTACCACTAGCACCAAGAGTTCATTTTCTTCAATCGTGTAAATTACACGATAGTTCCACCGCTGGATTCGTCGGTAAACGATTTGTTCATCACTTATATCAGGTAGGATTGTATTGCGTTGGGGCATTTTTGACAAACTACGAATGGCCTTTTCTAATTCATCTCTCACTTTTATAGCAGTTTGTAAAGAAACTTCATCTGCTAGATAATCAAGAATTTTTTCCAGACTCGCCTCGGCACGTGGCGTGATGACTACTTGGTATACTGGTTCTGCCATTTTTCTGATTTTTCATGCCATTCATCAAGGGTGATGTATTGACCTTGTCTAGCTTTTTCAACCTCTTCCTGCAATAGATTTTTCATTTCAGTAGCAGAAATAGGATTGTCTATGCTACCATATCCTTGTTCTTGTTGAACGTAGGTCTCCAGCATGGAATGCACTGCATTCAAAAATTTATCATCCACCTGATCTATCAATTCATGTACTTCTTCCCTAACTTCAATGCTACTCATGATGTGAATCTTTTTCTACAAATTTAATCTAAAATCTAGATTGAAGCAAATCGAATTTGTTTTGTTTAACTACGCCTTCAATACTTAGGAACAAAAACAAAAAGCCCACACAGCAACTAATCGCTATGTGGGCTTTTGTTTTTTTTTGAAATCCAGCTATGATTAATTACCAGAAGTCAACTTGCTGAATCTGCGGCTGTATCCGAAATAGATGACCAGACCGATTACCATCCATGCCAAAGCAATCATTTGGGTACGGATGTCCAAAGAAACGATCATGGCACCACAAACCACCATACCCAGGATAGGCACAACCGGTACAAATGGAGTTTTGAAAGGGCGTGGCACATCTGGATTGGATTTGCGCATCACCATTACGCCGATGCATACAATCACGAAGGCGAGCAATGTACCAATACTGGTCAAATCACCGGCAACACTTCCAGGTACAAATCCGGCGAATAAGCCTACAAAAATCAACAAGATCAGGTTGGATTTGTAAGGCGTGCGGAATTTGGGGTGCAAATCGGCAAAAACCTTGGGCAACAATCCGTCTTTCGACATGGAAAAGAATACCCGGGATTGGCCCATCAACATCACCAGAATAACCGATGAGAATCCTGCCAGGATGGCCAAAGTAACTGCAGTTGCCAACCAGCCGTAGCCCGTCATGTAGGTAGAAATGGCGTAAGCTACCGATGCTTCCTTACCTTTGGTTGGATCAATGAAGTCTGCGTGCGGCGCAACACCGGTAAGCACGTGTGCAAACAAGACGTACAAAAGCGTACAAACCACCAAAGAACCAAGGATACCAATCGGCATGTCACGGCTTGGGTTTTTGGCTTCCTGCGCCGCAGTAGATACCGCATCAAAACCAATAAAGGCAAAGAAAACGATACCCGCTCCGCGCAGAATACCGCCCCAGCCCCAATCAAAGAATCCGGCGTGGCCAGGAGTACCTTCAGGGATCATATAAGGCGTATGGTTTGCAGGGTTAATGTAGCCCCAGCCAATCACGATGAAAACCAAAACGATGAAAACTTTGATAAACACGATGATCGCGTTTACAAAAGCAGATTCTTGTGTGCCTTTGATCAACAGTGCCGTAAGAATGGCCAGAATCAACAAGGCAGGCAGGTTGATGATGCCCGTATGATCACCTAGTGATTCAAACGGGGAATGGCACAATTCATAGGGTATCCCCCCTCCCAGAAGCTTGTTGAGGTACTCACTCCAGGCAATCGAAACCGTTGCTGCACCGAGGGCATATTCAAGTACCAACGCCCAACCGATGATCCAGGCCATCAATTCGCCCAAAGTGGCGTATGCATAGGTGTAAGCACTACCCGCGATTGGAATCATGGCCGCAAATTCTGCATAACACAAACCCGCAAAAGCACAACCCAGGGCGGCCAACAAAAACGAGATGGTCACCGCGCTGCCCGCGTGCCCACCCGCTGCTGCAGCGGTACGAACAAACAAACCTGCACCGATAATGGCACCAATGCCCAGGGCAATCAAGCTCCAGGCAGTCAAAGTGCGCTTCAGCGTACCATGCCCGTCAGCCGATGCTTCGTTCAACAATTGTGACAGTGGTTTTGTAGTAAAAAGTTTACTCATGTGAAATTGTGGTATTAGGTTGATCAATGCCTCTCTGCACCTGAATCGGGTGACTTTGCTTAGAGGTTATCAAATAAGGTGTAACTTTCCTGCAAATTGACTAAATAGAGTTTTGGAATCCGCAATACCTGCCCCGGATAGATCAAGTTTACGTCTTTCAACATGGGTTTGTTTGCTTCAAAAATGACTGGGTATTTCAATACATCGCCATAATATACCTTGGCAATTTTAGACAAGGAGTCGCCTTTTTTCACTTCGTAGAAATCGGCTTCGGGCTCAGGTTCAACCACGGTCATGCGGTCATCTACTTCTTCCACGCCATCTACATTGCCCAAGGTAAGAATAATTTTCTCTTTATCAGCCTGCGAGCGCACTTCTCCGAATACGATCACGGTGTCTTTTTGCAAGTCTACAAAGAAATCTTTGACTTCGATGCCCAAATCTGCTACAGCATCTTTGAGTGCCTGGATATTTTCTTCCTGGGTTTTCTCTGCTTCCTCAGGAACAGTGACTTCCTCTTTCTTGCGCTTGAACAATTTAGCACCTGCATCTTTTAAAAATGAAAACAGTCCCATGCTTGATTACTTTGGTTTGTTGGTAAAATTTTCCAGTGCCAAATATAAAAAACAAAACGTCATTTTGAAGAAAATGCCCAAAACGTAAAATTAATTTCCCTTTTCCGCATTTCTAGCGCCGCTTTTTTATAAAACACCTTATATTTGCCCAGTTTTTTCTGACAAATTTTATACTGTACAAGTAAACAAGAAGTTATGCAAGGAAAAGGACTGGTAAGGTTTTTCCTGATACTGATGACGATCGTCACACTTTTTCAGTTTTTGCTGACCATTCCAACCACCAACGTGGAGAATGCAGCGGATGCCTACGCGAAAAAAGCCAGCGCTAAAGTTTCCAAAGCACAGCAAAATGCCGTGTTCAAGAGCAAACGCGCAGCTTATTTGGATTCAATGTCTACCGAAGTAGTCTTTGACCTCAAAGGACTGAAAAAGTACACCTATCAGGATTTGAAAGGTCAACAATTGGCGATGGGGTTGGACCTCAAAGGAGGGATGAGTGTGGTTTTGCAAGTTGACTTGGAAAATTTCATCCGTTCACTTGCCCCTAACTCGGAGAATCCAGAGTTCAAAAGCGCTTTGAAAAAAGCGACTCAGGATCAACGCCAAACTCAAGACAACTACGTTACGCTTTTCGCAAGGGCGTACAAAGAAATCAGTGGCGACAAACCATTGGCTAATCTTTTTTCACGCAATGACGCTTTGAAAGAGGACATCAAATCTGGTGACCCCAATACCAAAGTAATCAGTGTGCTGAAAAATAAAGCGGATCAAACTGCTGAATTGACCTTCCGTTTATTGAAAGAACGGATCGACAAATTGGGCGTAACCGGACCAAACGTATCGCTAGACAATGCCCGTGCCTTGATTCTGGTAGAATTGCCAGGTATCGATAACCCCCAGCGCGCACGTGCCTTCCTGTCAGGCGCAGCCAAACTGGAGTTCTGGAACATCTATCGCCTCAGTGATCCAATCAATCCCAATGCCTCTACCAGCAAACAAATCATCGAAGGATTTATTGCTGCCAACGAAGCACTGGCCAAAACCATCGGTTCTGGCAAAACACGCCCAGATACCATCGGTTTGAAAAAGACCGACTCGCTGGGAAATGCGCTGGCCAAAAGCAAATGGAAATTTGACAGCATCGTACAACGTCCGGCTGACAACCCACTGCTCGAGCTGCTGCAAGTCAATACCCAGGGCACTGCACCTGCATTGATGGGCTACGCTGAGAAAAACAAAAAAGAATCCATCGATTCCATGTTGGCGCGGGATGAGGTCAAAGCGCAATTCCCCCGCGACTTGACTTTTGCCTGGTCTAAAGATCCGATTGCGGATCCTAAAACCAAAAAGCCAACCAATGTATATGAACTGTATGCCCTCAAGAAAGAAGGCACGCAAGGTGTAGCACCCCTGGATGGTGACCATGTGATCCAAGCCTTCGAAGATTCTGACCAAAACTCTGGCAAAATCGTCGTTTCCTTGCGCATGGATGGTGAAGGTGCCAAAATCTGGGGCAACATGACCAGCAAAGCGGCACAGGCCAACAACCGCGAAATCGCGATTGCCCTGGACAATGAAGTGATTTCTTGCCCAAGTGTAAACGAGGCGATCCTGGGTGGTAGCTCTCAAATTTCAGGAAGCTTCAACCTGGAAGAAGCCAAAGACTTGGCCAATTTGCTCGAAGTAGGTAAACTGCCTGCAGAAACCCGCATCATTCAGGAATCCATCATCGGCCCATCTCTGGGTGCCTCAAACATCAACAAGGGCTTCAGTACCTTGGTGATCACTTTCATCGCCATTTTGGCCTTTATGGTCGCGTATTATGCTGGTGGCGGTGTAGTGGCAATCCTGGCCTTGATCATCAACATCTTCTTGTTGTTGGGTGCAATGGCTTCTTTGGGTACAGTTTTGACTCTGCCTGGTATCGCGGGTATCGTACTGACCATCGGTATGGCCGTAGACGCCAACGTAATCATCTATGAGCGCATCCGGGAAGAATTGCGGGCAGGCTTTGGCCTCAAAGCATCTATCCAGGAGGGCTTCAAACATGCTGCGAACGCCATCATTGACGGTAACCTGACAACCTTTATTGTTGGGATTGCACTGGCTGTATTTGGTTTAGGTCCCATCAAAGGTTTTGCCATTGTACTGATGCTCGGTATTGCGACTACTCTGTTTACTGGTATTTTGGTCAGCCGAATGCTGGTAGAATACTGGACAGATACCAAAGGCCGCAGCATGAGCTTCAGCTACCCTTGGTCTGCCAATGTGCTGCTCAATCAGAATATAGACTGGATGGGCATTCGAAAGATTTCCTACTCAATCTCTGGCGCATTTGTGGTCATCAGCTTGATTGCCATTTTGGTACGCGGCTTCGATTTGGGGGTTGACTTCAAAGGTGGATATTCTTACAACATCCAGTTTGAAGGCAAGGCAATTGATGCAGAAAAATTGCGCCAGTCGTTGACCAAAGAGTTTGGTAGTACTCCTGTGGTAAAAGCCGTTGACTCTGACAATACGCTCAACGTTGTAACCAGTTACCGGGTAGATGATCCAAGCGAAAATGCAGCGGATCAAGTTATGGAAAAGCTGTTCAGCGGCGTAAGTGCTGTTGCGGGAACCAAACTGGAACTGGATAATTTCAAATCTCCAGCTGGAGAAGGTACCCACGTTACCAGCGCCAGCAAAGTTGGGCCGACCATTGCCGACGACATTCAACGGAGCTCCTGGAAGGCGGGTCTGTTTGGTTTGATTGGCATCTTCCTATACATCTTCTTGCGTTTCAGCAGGGCGAAGTATGGTTGGGGAGGTATCATCGCACTGATCCACGATGCAACGGTAACAACGGGTGCATTTGCCTTGTTTCACGGTATTTTGCCTTTCAACATGGAAATCGACCAGGCGTTCATCGCGTCTATCCTGACCTTGATCGGTTACTCCATCAACGATACGGTAATCGTATTTGACCGGATTCGGGAATACATGCACAAGTTCCCGACGATGAAGAAACATGACCTGATCAACGCGGCCATCAACAGTACCTTGAGCCGTACCATCATCACTTCGTTGACGGTTTTCATCACGGTAGTGATCCTGTTCTTCTTTGGCGGCAGCAGCATCAAAGGCTTCGCGTTCGCGATGATGCTTGGGGTAGTGTTTGGTACTTACTCTTCTATTTTCATCGCGTCTCCAATCGTAGCCGACCTGACCAAAGGCGACTACCTGGATCCGAAGTTTGCTACACGTAGCACTGTAGATGAAGACAACAAGGGCAAAGGCAGCAGCAAAGCAGTTGTTAAAGCGTAATTGAAAATAGCCAGTTTTGGCGGTGAAAACCGGCAGTTGAAGAAATTCGGCTGCCGGTTTTTGTTTTTTTGTCAACTCCTTTTCATTAATTCTGGTCATCCAAATAACAGTCCCATAAACTCTTCCACTCATTTCTGCGTTTTTCTTTATATTCCCGTCATAAAACTACGACATGAAGGTCCTTTTATCCATAAGTCTGTTGCTTCTCCTGTTGCTCAGTGCGTGCAGTGTAGCCAATCAAGTGCGCGATGGCAAAATTGCTTTTGAAACCAAACAATACAAAGTGGCGGTAGGCTTGCTACAAAAAGAGTACAACAAAGCCAAAACCCGCATCGAAAAAGGCAAACTGGCCTACATGTTAGGCCTCTCGCTCAAAGCCACCAACCAAAGCGAGCAAGCCATCGACTGGTTTCAAAAAGCCTACGACAACCAGGCAGGTACCGATGCCTTGAAGGAAATGGCCCAAGCCCTCAAAATGGCAGGACGTTATGCCGATGCCAAAGAGGCATACAAAAACCTGGGCATCGAAATAGGCAGTCCCTATGAATACCGCAAGGAAATTGCCGCCTGTGATGTTGCTGAAGGTTGGAAAAAAATCAAAACGCCTGAATACAGCGTTGAACCCGCCACCTTCAACTCCAAATACGCCGATTACGCCCCCGTATTTTTCAAAGATCAGTTGGTGATCACTTCGGATCGTGCAACGGCTACGGGCGACAAAAAACTCTACGCCTGGACAGGCAACGACTTCAGCGATCTTTTTGCCGTCAATCCCCAAACGGGCGATGCCAGCAACTTCAGCACCGTCATCAATACCCTGGCCAACGAAGGAACCGCAACCTTTAATGCCAACTATACCGAAGTGTTTTTTACCCGCTGTACCGGCACCAAAAAGGAAGACCAATTTTGTAAAATCATGCACAGCGTGTTCGATGGCACCTCCTGGATTGCCCCTGATGCGCTGAGTTTTCAGCAACCCGGAGTTAACTACGGCCAACCTTGTTTGTCGCCCAACGGCAAAGTACTCTATTTCTCTGCCGAGCACCCCGACGGCTGGGGCGGCCACGACATTTGGGTCAGCGAACGCGTGGGTAGCGAATGGGCAGAGCCCAAACTTTTGCCCCGCACCGTGAATACACTCGGCAATGAGCTGTTTCCAAGCATGGACAACGATACGCTTTATTTTTCATCTGACACCCACCCAGGCATGGGCGGACTGGACATTTTCAAAACCTACCGCCTCAAAAACGGCGATTGGGCACCAGCATACAACCTCAAGCCGCCTATCAACTCCATGGGCGATGATTTTGGGTTCCTGGTAGACTATCAGTCCAAACGCGACTCGGGGGTCACCAGCAAGGGCTATTTGACCTCCAGCCGCAGCGAAGGTCAAGGCAACGACGACATTTATTTATTCGAGCGCCGCTATGTACCACCTCCTCCCCCACCACCGGTTGCCGAGATCCCCAAAGAGCAACCCAAGGCAAAGCTGATCCTGGATGGGTTCGTGTTGGAAAAAATCTTTCAGGAAGCTACCAATCCCAACAGTAAAGTGTTGGGTCGCAAACCATTGCCTGAATCCAAAGTAGACATCAAAATTGGCAACAAAACCGAAACCGTCACCGTAGACGCCGAAGGGCATTTTCGCATCGAATTGGCCGAAAATCTGGACTACAATTTCCTAGCTTCACATACGGGCTACCTCAACAATTTTGCCAAATTCTCCACCAAAGGGATCGCCAAAGACCCCAACAACCCGGAGCAGATTTTTGAAATTGAGATCGTGCTGGACAAAATCTTCCTCGACAAAGACATCCGCCTCGAAAACATCTATTACGACCTCGACAAATGGGACATCCGCGCCGATGCCCAACCTACGCTGGATAAATTGGCCGAGACGCTGAAATTGAATCCCAAAATCAAAATTCAATTGTCGTCCCACACCGACTGCCGTGGCTCAGATACCTACAATGAATCGCTATCGCAAAAACGCGCCCAATCTGCCGTAGATTACCTGATCAGCAAAGGAATCGATGCTGCACGCCTGGAAGCCCGTGGCTATGGAGAAGGCGTACCCGAAGCAACCTGCGCATGTGCGAAGTGTTCGGAGGAGGAACATCAGTTGAATCGGAGAACGGCGTTTCGGGTGGTGCAGTGAGGGAAGCTTGCAATCCAGCAATTAATTTAATAATTTGCGTTAAAACTGTAAGCAACCATGACAATAGCAACAAGTAGGTATAGTATAGAGGATTACCTCGAAATGGAATCCAATAGTACCACCAAGGTGCCTTTACAGTCAATTGGATTGGAGGTACCTTTGAGTGGGATTTATTGGGGGGTAGATTTGTGATGATGAAAATGCTTTGCTGAATCTGGTAACTTCCTAAGCCAAAGGCTGCGCCTTCCAGTCATCAATATTTTTAGTGGTGGAAGAAAAATTCATCCCTACACCAATGACCGGTTTTCCTTTGTTCCAAAAAGCCTGATAGCGGCGCGTTCCACTTCATGGTTGGGGTAGTCAAGCTCATATAGGCCAAATGCATTGCGCGACTTGATGGTCAGGTAGCCCGTTTGATACAAGAGGCCGTATACATTGAGATTTTCCAAATCAAATGTATCAAAACTCTGTTCGGGTTGAGGATCGTTGGTAAAATTGTAGATGCCCTCTTGCTTGAGCAGATTGATGAGGAAGCTGGGGGTACCCGTCTCGAACCAGAAATTTTTAAACTCCCTGCGGTCAAAAAAGTTATTCACCGAAACGGGATTGTATACGCGATCTGCGTCTAGGTGAAACCGGTAGCCATTGTACCACCAGCGCAGTTTGTCGAGCAGTTCGGTTTGGGAAATGTTGAGTTGGGTGGCTGTGGCTACTAGTTCCTCCGCAAAATTGCTTTCGAGTTCCGCTTGGGTATATCCCAACATGGTAGCATACTGCGGGTGCATGCTGAGGTCGGTGAGGTTGTTCATCCCCGAAAAGATGCCCACTTTGGAAAACTTACTTACCCCAGTGATGAAAACGAATTCAAGATGGGAGTCGAGATCCTTGAGAACCGTGTAAAAACTCTTGAGTATTTCGCGGTTTTCGTAAGCTTTATCGATTTCTTTGCCAAGGTAGTTGATGATAGGGGCGTCGTACTCGTCGATCAGGACAACGATTTTGCTTTTTTGGGCAAGCTGTTTAATCAGGTGGGTGAACTTATTACTGATGTTGCCTTCAATTGGCGAAATTTGTTTTTCACGAATAAGCTCATCAAGGGCAAAGGAAAGAGACGCTTGCAGTCCATTTTCCTGAAAACCCAAAGCAGTAAATGAAATCCGCACCACGGGGTATTTGCGGTTCCAATCCCATTGGTCTTCAATCCACAATCCCTTGAATAATTCTTTACTCCCCAAATACAATTCTTGCAGCACAGCTAAGGTGATGGATTTTCCAAAACGCCGCGGACGGGAGAGGAAATAAGCCCCAGGCGTGCGGCACATTTCATAGATGTACCGGGTTTTATCGATGTACTTGAGATCATTCTCAATAATTTTCCGAAAATCCTGCAAACCTAATGGGAGCTTTTGAGCCATGTGCATTGGTAATTTGTGCAAAGATAGGGGTTTTAATGAAAAAGGACAGTCGTTAAGCCGAGACAGAGCTACACCCAAAAAAATTCCCTACCTTTCCCTCTCAAAAACCACCAAACCATGTCCTGGTTCTACGAAAAAAGACCCAAGAAAAAGATTGCCCCTGGAACCGGTATTCGTGGCGCTGGCAAATACGGCAGCACCTGGTGGGGGCAACAATGGCTCAATGCATTCACCAACATCAGCGATTCCAATCGTTTGCCCCGCGGCCGCACCTATGCCAACAACGGCTCGGTGCGCAGCATCGACATCCAGCAAAACGAAGTCAAGGCCGTGGTGTTGGGCTCTAGCACGTACAAAATCAACATCAAAATACCCCTGTTTACCCCTAAGGAATGCAGCACCATTCTGGAGCTCGTACAGGATCGCCCTGATCTCTTGTCACGCTTGCTGAACCGGGAATTACCGCAAGAATTGCTAGAACTTTGTACCAGCAAAAGCATCGCCATTTTCCCCAGCCAGTGGCGTCAATTTTCGGCGAGTTGCTCCTGCCCGGATTATGCCCAACCCTGCAAACACCTGGCCGCCATCATTTACCTCTTGGCCAACGAAATCGACAAAAATCCCTTTAAAGTATTTGAGTTGCATGGTTTTGATTTGGTGGAAGCCCTTACCAAAAGTGGCATCAGCATCGGAGCAGAAAGTCAGGCCAAGCCACTTGCCGATGCCGATTTGATGGAAGTGCCCAGCCCCAGTCAAACCTTGCACGATGTAACCGTGGGAGATTGGCGTGGCATCGACTTTACCCAGTTTGCCGAAGCCAGTCAGGTACTTCAAGCCTTACTCAGCGATAAACCAATTTTTTACCCCAGCGGTAATTTTAAGGACTTGTTGCTCAAAACGCAGGGCAAAGTCGCCAAGGGCGTGCAAAAATCCGCCGAGCGGATCAGTGAGTTGTCAAAAGCACCATACCATCAGGTCGATATTCTGGAGGTCTGGGTTTCGCCCCAGGGTACTTTTATGGAGTTCAGCGCCTGGGATGTAGACGAGCAAGCCCTATTTGAAACCAAGCGCATTGAAGAGTTGATTCAGTGGTTGATCGGCATTCCTGTCGGACGTTTGCAGGCGCTTTCTCCAGAACTGCGGGCAATCTGGCTCGTTTACCGGTACGCGGAGGCACTGGCCAGACAAGGCGCCATGATTCCACAGTTTTTGCGCAGCACCAATAACCAATTTCGGGTGCGTTGGATACCCGCCAGCATGCACGAAAAGGTTGCACTGGTGCACCAACAGCTTTCCGCTTTGCTGCCCGACAACTTGCTGATGTACCCCATTGGCGACGACATGCAAAGACCAGTGCAGGGGGATTACCTCAATGCGCTGAGCAGCGTATTTTTGAATCATTTTGTACATTCCTATCACGGGCTGCACAGCGTATCTGACCCCATCGTAGATTTGTTCTTTCTGGACAAAACCGCTGTTTTCGAGGGTTTCACCCAGCAGGAGTATCCAACCGCCATCCAACTTTGGTTGAGCCGCTTTTTTATTGCCCACAAGCAGTTTGTGCCCCTTTTGGAAATCGCCGAGGTCGGCCATGAAAGTTTCCAAATCGACGTATTGGTCGAAAACCGCCAGGATGAACTCCAGGCACCCGTGCCGCTAGCGGCGGTTTTTGAGCAAAAAGCTTATACCCACTCGCGGATGGACATCTTGCGCGACTTGAGCAACATCGCCGATTTTTTGCCTACCCTCAACCAGGTTTTGAGCAAAAAAGGACAGTACAGTCCACGTTATCCCGCCAGGGATTTTGCCGAGGTGCTGTTTCAACAACTGCCCATCATCCGTTTGTTTGGCATCAAATTGCTGCTGCCCCGGGTACTCTCTAAAATCATTCGTCCGGCAGCTACTCTGCGTTTGTCCAGTGCGGCAGCTGGGGCGGTCAAAAAGGGATCGTTGCTGAGTTTGCAAGAAATGTTGCAATACAACTGGCAGGTAGCCTTGGGGGATCAGTTTATTTCGGTCGAGGAGTTTTTAAAGCTACTGCAAAGCAGCAAAGGGTTGGTCAAAATCCGGGACGAATACGTTTATTTTGATGAAAAAGAAACCCAAAAACTGGCCCAGCAATTGAGCAAACCACCGCTGCTGGATGGAGTAACACTCCTGCAAATCGCCATGAGTGAAACCTACGAAGGCAGCCAAGTGGAGATGACGCCAGAACTACACGAACAAATCCGCTCGCTCAACGAGATCAAAATCCTGCCGCCACCCGAGGGTTTGCAAGCCCAACTGCGCCCTTACCAACAACGGGGCTTCTCCTGGCTGTACAAAAACCTGCAACTGGGTTTTGGCAGCATCCTGGCCGACGACATGGGTTTGGGCAAAACCCTCCAAGTGATTACCCTTTTGCTGCAACTAAAAAATGAAGGGGATTTGTCTCCCCAAAATCGGGTACTGATTGTAGCGCCGACTACCTTGTTGAGCAACTGGGAGCGGGAACTGACCAAATTTGCGCCACAATTGCGGACGGGCATTTTTCATGGTGCCAACCGCGCACTAAAACAATTGGCTCAAACCGAAATCATCATCACCACCTACGGCACTACGCGTACCGATAAGGCCTTACTGAGCAAGGAAAAATGGCTGAGCTTGGTGATCGATGAAGCCCAAAACATCAAAAACGCCAGTGCAGAACAAAGTAAATCAGTCAAAAGTATCCCTGCCCGCTCCTACCTAGCGCTGAGTGGCACTCCCGTGGAGAACCGACTGAGTGAGTATTGGAGCATTTTTGATTTCAGCAACAAGGGATACCTGGGCAGCAGCAAACAGTTCAAAAATGAATATGCCATCCCAATTGAAGCCGATCGAGATCAAAAGGTGCTTCAACGCTTCCACAAAGTGACCGCCCCCTTTGTGATGCGCCGCCTCAAAACCGACAAAAGCATCATCAGCGATCTGCCCGACAAGCTGGAAATCAACCAGTATTGCCAGTTGACACCCCAACAGGCTGCCCTGTACGAGAGTATGGTCGAAAAATCGATGCGCGACATTGAGGCGAACGATGGCAAAGCCCGCAGTGCGCTGGTCTTGACTTTGATCATGGCGCTGAAGCAGATTTGCAACCACCCCACCCAATACCTCAAAAAAGGGAAGGCCGATGCCGAACTCAGTGGCAAGGGTCCTTTGCTGCTCGATTTGGTGAGCCAGGCTTTTGACAACGACGAAAAGGTTTTAATCTTCACCCAGTTCAGAGAAATGGGCGATCTTTTGGTCAAAATCCTGGAAGCTGCATTCGACATGCCCGTGCCCTACCTGCACGGCGGCACCACGCGCCCCAATCGGGATAAAATGGTGGAAGATTTTCAGCAAAAACGCAGTTCGCGCTTGATGATTTTGTCGCTCAAAGCGGCTGGAACCGGGCTCAACCTTACTGCGGCCAGTCAGGTCATTCATTACGACCTCTGGTGGAATCCCGCCGTGGAGGCCCAAGCTACCGACCGTGCTTTCCGCATCGGGCAAACCAAAAATGTGGTGGCACACCGTTTCATCACTACAGCCACTTTTGAGGAGCGCATCGATGCCATGATCCAGGAGAAAAAGGCCCTGGCCAATCTGACGGTAACGAATGGCGAGCAGTGGATCGGAGATTTGTCGAATCAGGAGTTGCGGACGCTGTTTGCACTTGGGAAGTAAGCGAAAAGGCTTAAACTTGGAACTAAAAAAAACTCCGAGCTTGCAAAAGAAAGGATTCAACACTTCATTCAAATTTTGCCAAAAACCTTAAACCAATCCGCGATGAGTACTTACGACATGATAGTAAAAGAAGGGGAATCAAAAGCGCAGAAAGTTTTTGAAGAACTGTTGGCAAAAGAGCGTCAACGGGCAGAAGAAGAACGCCTGCGAGCTGAAGAGGAACATCGATTACTGGTAGCAGCCCTCCAAGAGAAGAAGAAACGCGTCTAATCCTGGACAACGCCATTCTCAATTTACACTTATTGTCAAAAATGCAGCCCGCTGAGATTGCGGTTATTCTTAGCACAGAGGTGGCGTATGTGGAGGAGTTGATCTTGAAAAATGAGCAGGGAAGAATAAGATTGATTCGTCCCTAACACCGTATCCCTCTGGGCAAGTACACCTCCTAAACGATTTTCCATCGATGAGGCAATAGTTGCTCAACTTTGTTGATGGGGTGTTCTGGCAATCTGCACAGGATATCATTGAGATAAGCAGAGGGAATATGGTGCAGTATAATACATCGCGCTGATAGGGAAACTTGCCAGTAATAGTGGCAGGTTGGGCATACAAGAGACTGTTCAGCAAGCAACCCAAAAGGAGCAAACGTTTGGACATAACGGAAGGGGGTGATGGTAAACGCTAGATGGGTCGGGTTTAGTTTGGGAGAGGGGGGATTTATGAATTTGACTTGAAACAGCGTTTTGCGTGTAAAGTAAAGAGGAATCCAGAAAAAAAATTAGTGTATATTTTCGTTCAGTTCTTTATTTTTTTCAATTACAAAAAAAAACATTAATTTGCTACCAATTTATTAGTTATTAGTAACATTATGTATCACTAGAACCTCAAATAATAAAGATGCACAGAGACCTTGTAAAAAAAAGTATTAAAATACAGTCTAAGGACAATTCACAGACTGTAAGAAACAATTACGTTTTGGCAATTGCTATTGATAGTTATCGGCATTGGCCGATTTTAAAAAATCCAGTTTTAGATCTTTACACCATTACAGAGATTCTAGTGAAAAGATATTATTTTCACAAAGAAAAAATTATATTTTTGATCAATGAAGAAGCAACTGAAAAAAATATACTATTAGAGTTAGAAAAATTGGCAAAACTCTTGACCAATAATGACAATTTACTCCTGTTCTTTTCAGGTCATGGACATTTTCATAAAGAAATAGAGCTAGGCTTTTGGATTCCTGTAAATGCCAAATTAGATGACCCATCTACTTACATCTCAAATGCGAATATTAAACATTTAGTAAGCAGGATCAATTCCCATCATACCATTTTAATTGTAGATTCATGCTTTTCGGGGACATTGCTCTCTCGAAAAAGAAACGCTCCTAGGTCAGAAAATTTTCCGTCCAAAAAAGTATTTGCCTCTGGCAGAGAAGAGGTAGTTGAAGATGGAGCTCCCGGCATGCATAGTCCATTTGCAAAAGGGATTATTAATTTTCTATCTTCTAATAATCAAAAAGTAAGTAAGCTTAGGACTTTAATTGAGTATGTAAAAGACTTCGTTGAAAAAAACACAACCCAAAGTCCTATGGATGGCTCTCTACCCAATGATGGTAACGGAGAATTCATTTTTTATCAAAGGCTAAACGAAGAAGATGCCTGGACCCTAGCAAAAAAACAAGATAAAATTGATGCCTATGAACAATTATTAGCTGATTTTCCAAATGGTTATTACTCAAGTTTAGCAACTGATAGGATAAAATATTTAAAAGAAGATGAAAATTATTGGCGATCGATAAAGGAAAATAAGTCGATCGACGATTGCCTTGAATACATAAGGAAGTATCCGCATGGAAAATATCTTGTCGTTGCCAAGCAAATGATTGAGAAATTAAAACAAGAAAATGAAATCGACCAAAAAAACCAAGAAGAAATAAATGCACAACTTTCTAAGATAGAAAAAGCTAAGTCCAAGTATGTGAATACATATTATGATGCTGAACGTTTATATAAAGTTGGCAAATTTAAGGAAGCCATGAAAATGTTCCAACTTGCAAAAACTTTTTATATTCCATCTAAAAAGTTTTTACCTACTGCTGAAGAGTTAGAAAAAAAAATTGAAGCATGTTCCACTGAAATTGAATTCGCCAGACTATGCTCCCAAGGTGAAACAGCTTTTAATTTAGAAAACTACTCATTGGCAAGAAAAATATTTATTGAAGCATTGAAAATCAAGCCCAATGACTTTAGGTTAAAAAGCCTAAACAGACAATGTGAGATTAAATTGAATCAAAAATTTTCTGAACCAGCTAGTCGAAAAGGAGAAATAATTATTAATTCTTCCTCGAAAGATAAGCCCAAGAATCCTCCTCCCCCAAAGCCAGCGCCTGAAAGCTTGCTTTGGGGGAGACCTTTGAGTTTTTATATTATTTGGATTTTCATTATCATTGTGGCAATAATCGTCATTACAAGTAAATTTTTTTCATCTTCATACATATATTAAATACAATCTACATGGAACACAATACTCAACCAATTTCTTTAAATGAATTAGAATTTATTAAATCTCCAAGGGAAACCCCTAGATTTATTCTCGCATTAATTGTATTACTTCCAATAGCAGTGAGCCTTGTATGGGTGATAATTGAAACCCCTTTTTGGATTACTATTCCAATTATAGTTTTTTATCTATTCTTAGCCTGGTTTTATGCTTCATTGCTAAAAATAAACCTGATGGCAAATGCATTAAAAGTATCTCCGAATAACTTTCAGGACATTCATAGACTTGTGGAGGAGGTAAAAATGGAGTTAAGCTTTAACAAAAAAATAGAGGTCTACATAGTAGATGAAAATGCGATTAATGCTTTCATTGTTAATCGACTGGCTAATAGATTTTTAATCTTAAATTCGGAGTTAATCAAAGATATGCAAATTGGAGAAAAAAAACTTCAGCTAAAATGGATAGTAGGTAGGTTTATCGGAGCAATGAAATCAAAACAAATTCGATTTACCTTTTTAACTAGTTTTTTTGAAGCTTCTGAACAACTTTTTTTTTTAAATCTATTTATATTGCCCTATGTCAGAGCTACACAATACACTGGAGACAATTATGGCCTTGCTTTATGTAAAGATTTAAAACAAGCAATGATCACTTTTGATAAAATCTTGGTTGGTAACGAATTAGCAAAAATGGTTAAATTCAAAGGAATCTTAGATCAAAGTAAGCAAATTCGATTTAATTTTTTTGCTTTTTTAGCTAGGCTTTTCTCACCATTTCCCCATACTATAAGTAGATACATGAATTTATTGGCGTTTGCCAAATGGAGATATCCTGATTTATTTGAAAACTACATTCGCCAATTTGATTTAACTGATAGTCTTGAAATCAGCTACTTACTACCTAATACCTATATCAACAAAGAAATTAGGTATCCATCGCGAGAAAATTTTGGGAATACCAGCTATAATCAACCTCGACCAAACACATCAAATAGTTCCAGTCGAAAGCTACGCATTAAGATCAAAAAAAGGTTTTAGTGATTGTTTTAAGTTTTTTTTCTAGGAGTAATTTTTATTTGTTTCCTTATTTCTGGGTTACTTGGAAGAGGATTAGATTCTGTTTGATTACGGTTCTGCAACTTCGGGTTTATACTTTTTTTGAATGATCCAGTTTCTACTTCATTAGTCTTTACTTGCTCTTCTTTTGCCATAAACTGAAACAGCGTAACGCTTTGAGGTCCTAGTTGAATTTTATCCATATTTTTTAATTGGGTTTTACCATTTGCTATGTTTCCATTTATATAAACTGGCCCCTCAGCCGGTTCGATATAAACAACACCCTTTTGGTAACTCATTCGAGCATGCTTGTTACAAACTACTTCATCTGGCCATTTTACATAAACCTCACAACTAGGATGTACCCCAATGGTCACATATGGGTATTGCCCCCCCTTTAAGAATTTACTAACTGGTCTTGTTTGTCCAAAGAATTCTTTTGGAGAAAGTACCTGTAATTCAAAGTCCTCAAACCTTTGTACAACCGTATGAATTAAATAACCAATAACACTTCCATAAATGATGAGGCCTATAACAAGAGTCAGATCTTGTCCCAAAAAGCGAGCAGCTTGTATAACCTGAAGTAGCGAAAAAATATGGAATGCGACCAAAGAGGCAAAAATACCAGCAATTAAACCTATTTTAAATCTAATGCTTGAAAAAATTGGTAAGGCACAACCCATTACAATACCAAACAAGATCCAATCCAAAAGATCTCGAAAATAACTAGGTATATTTGTTTCAATAGACTGATAGATAAGCCACTTACTTGTAAAGATAGCCATAGCCCCCAATACCCCACCAATGATGACTCTAACTATAATTCTCCAGAATGAAAACTTACGGCTTTGGCCTAATTCTTCCACCAACGCTAGGCAAAGTAGAAATGATAAGCCCAATGATAATCCAAAAAACGTAGACTGGTATAGCTTTTCGCCTAAAGAATCATCCGTACTTAATAGTTTTTGAAACCAAGTCCAATGATTCCAGTCAAGTTTAAAAACAAAGGACAACATCCACGCAATTAATCCACCTAAAGCGCCATACCATACCCAGTTCAATTGGCGATAAGATCCTTTCTGATCAAAAAAGTTGCCTTTTGTTTGTGCTTTAAAAAACTCAGCATGGGTAGTAGATAATCCACCCTCCCCTTGGTTCATTACATATTTCCAGGTTTCGTACAACATTACTTTGTTGTCCATCACAACCACTTCTTCATGATCGGCAATGGGTTGCATGGTTAATGGGTCTCTGGTTACTACATTTGGTTTTTTTACTTCAAAATATTGACGAATATTTTTTTTTCTAAAAGTACGGGCAATTAAAATTGGAATTATCCAAATAAAATAGAGGAGCATTAATACCACTAAAAAAATTCCTACCACAAATGGAATCCATGCTGGGATATTTCCGTATTGGGAAAGATCATATGATTTAAAACCTGTCGAAAAGATTTCCGACTTCTTAGCTATAAAAATGTTGTTGCTATCCCTTTTATAGGTTACTTGAAATTCACGTGTTTCGTTTCCGAAGATGCAATGATTAGGGTCAGGACGTACCCTTAAAACCAAATTACTTAATACAGACTCTGAAATAAACTGAAGATCTTCAACAATTTGCGTTGGTCTTGTTCCAAATAAATAAAAATCATTTGGATTAGGAGTACATTTACTCAGTGAATCTAAAAAAGATTCATTTGCCTTATTTCCAATACCCATTGAAATGATTTGAAAAGAGCTATCCAAGCTGATTGCTTTTTGGTATACCTCTTTTTCAGAAATTGGGCTAAGGCCATTTCTATCGTAATACTTTTCATCAATGTCATTTTTGCCATCTGTTAACAAAATGAGAATTTTATTGCCTTCAATCCTAGCTAGTTCGTCTAATTTTTCAAATATTGCACGATGAAGGTCAGTATCAAAAAGAGGAGAGCTATTTGCGGCATAAATTCGCTGAATATATTGATCATTTAGTGTATATGTATCTCCTACAATGTCATGGAAATATGCAAATTTTTTATCAAATGACTTGAGTTTAGGATTTGTCATTAAGGTGTAGAGTGCTTCTTTAGCTTTTTGCAATTTTAATCCATCTTCTTCTAACATACTTCCACTGAAATCGACAAGAACTAATATGGTAGTTTTTTCAAGTTTAGTTGTAATTTTTTGATCTTGTAATTTTGTATTTGGAAACTCAATTACTCTTAATGAGTCAAATGGACTTTTTTTCAATTCTTTGACAGTGAAAAGGTCAGCATCTTTTTCAAAAAAATCAGTAGTACTCCTATATGAAGCCGTCAAGTAAATATAAAGAGATTTATCCTGTTCATTAGGAATTATTTTATTAATCCTGAAGATTGAGCCAATCTGATTATTTATAGGTTTATGAATCAATCCAGTTTGGCACAAAAGGCTTATTACTGTAAACTGAAACAGAATTGCTGAAAGGAATAAAATGCGCATTGATTTTAAATTTAATTATTCAAATTAAATAAGGTCTTTCCAATTTATCCATTCGGAGTAATCGATGTTATTGTTCATACTTGCATCTATTTTTTGTGAAAAAATGCCCGTATCGAATCGATCTGTCAGTGGATCTAGTACTATAGCGACCTGGAAAGGTTGTACATAAAAAAGATTGTGGTTACATTCCAAATCAATTCTTGATAGATAAGGGGTATATCCAGGATGAGTATGAAACCAACCCAATAAGCAAAGCTCAGGGAAATTATCCATTAAGTTAGCCAAAACTATATTTGCCTCAACTCCAATAACTAAATTGGATGGACTCTTTTCTACGCCTTCTTCTGCTGCACAAAATATTTCAATGCCAATATCGAAAACATTCTCCGGTGTTCTCAGGTATTTCCCCAAAAGAAAACCTCCTATTTCATCTAAATTTAAGTTGGGTTTAGTATTTATTTCTTGAAGTGTAAATTCATTAATTGCATTGACTACTTCCTTACTAAAGTATACTTTTTTTACTTTAGTATCTTTAATATATTTAGTCAAATTGATGCAAAGAAACGAGGGACTATGCTCATATTCATTGCTAAAAATTTGACCTCGGTTATTATTCCTAATCATTTCCTTTTCTGCTTTTGTGCATTTAAAATCCTTCTCTTGTATTTTTAAGCCATGCTTTCACTTCTTGCCAATTGAACCAGTGCCCCAAATGATCTTTAGAATTATTCATTGTTTGATTGTTTTTCCAAGAAAAAATTCCAAATTCGTAATGTGGATTTCTTTCGCTAGCGATACTGTCTAACTCCAGTGCAATGTGGTACTTTTCTCTAAAATAAGTACCATGTATATTTTGATCGGGTTGAGATAGAAAAAGCCCATGACCAGGGTGCGTATGAAACCAACCAAGTAACAAATATTCCTGATCCTTATACACGTCATCCATATGCTTTACCAATTCATTCCAAGCAGCAGGACCAAATTCGATTTGATATTGGTTATTTGATTCAGGGGCTATATTTACAAAGCGTTCTAAGATAACTTGATATTGGTTTTTGTCCGCAATCTTTTCTACACTACCTAAAATAAATCCGCCTATCTCAAGAATGTCTTGACTACGTCGGTTTTCTGATACATCAAACACAAAGTTGTTTAATCTGATCGCAAATCGCTCATGGATAAATGCATCTACTACTGCACTGTCTTCCCATTGCTGGTTAAGTAGGGTGCATGGAAAATAAGATGCTTTATCTTTCAATACAGCTTCGGGGATTAGTTGGACTTGTTCCCAGCGTTGTTCTAAGGATAATAATTGATTTTCATCCAATTTTATTGGACTTTTTGTCTTTATTTTAATTTGCTTCGGATTTATACTAATAAGCGAAGATATATTTATTTCTTCTTCCTTAGTGGTCACTTCACTTTTGTCTTTTTGGCTTATCTTGATCTGGTTTTTTATTCTTTTCACATATTCGTCAGAAGGATGAAGTTCTTGTTGCCTCTTATTGTACCAAATGTAGATTAATAATATCAACAATCCCAATAATAATATCACCGATAATAAGATAAACCCAGTATTTCCCTTTTTTTTATAATTCCCTAAAGTAAATATTTCACTCCTACGAGAATCAACTAATATCACTTTATAACTACCTGAACGAATGTCTGATTCTTTGATTGTTACGGCATTGCCTATTCTTTCTTGTTTAGGCTCGAATTGAACATCAGATAAATCAATTAATTCAATTGAATAATTTCCATTTCCACCTTTAAGATCAATGATTTTTAACAAGCCATTCTCAACTAAAAACTTAGCACTTAAAGCAGGTTGTCTAGGGTCAATTATAATGTTTTTTTCGCGACCATCAGGAAAAGATATTACTGACAATGAAATTAAATTATTCGACTTTATTTCCAAAGTATATTCAGCATAAGCTTCTGTTATTCTTTTATCTCTAACATAAACTAAATCAACTGGTTTAAAAGAAGGATTAGCCATGTATAGATTTGATATTTTCAATTTTATTACATTTTTTTCAAACAAAATTTTTTCATAATTCAAGACAAGCTGACATTGTTCTAAAATGATTTTTTTGGCTTCCTCGATTTCACTGCCTTTATCATTAGGATGTTTTATCAAAAATTGTATTACTTCTTTACAGTTATTACTTCCGTGAGGTGTTCTTTTCCATTCTTTTGCTATTTGAGTGATGAAAAGGCTTTTTCCCTTTCCACTTCCTCCACTTCCCTTTCCACTTCCTCCACTTCCCTTTCCACTTCCTCCACTTCCCTTTCCACTTCCTCCACTTCCCTTTCCATTTTCTACTTCACCTCCACTTCCATTTCCTACTGCACCTCCACCACTTCCATTTCCTAATGCACCTCCACCACTTCCATTTCCTAATGCACTTCCATTTCCACTTCTTGATGCAGTTTCACTTGGATCTCCTATATCATTATCCTCAAATAATTTAACTCTAAAAGGTCTGCTTTTTGCTTTATGCTCATGAACCATAGAGGTGCCTTTTTTTGTTCCAATCCATATAGGAATAACAATATTTCCAGAGATTTCATTTTTCAAAACATTTTGATCACATAAAATAGTTAAGCTTCCTACATTTCTATTTGAAACCACAACTGGCTTTCCTTTAATTCCCCATTTTAAACCTTCGGGGATTTGGTAACCACCTTCAACTGGAAACCGAACTTCAATGTCTTTCTCTTTAAATTCAGCTTTCGTAATCTTAAAAATAATTTTCAGGTTTTGAGAACAATCTAGATTATTTAAGTCAAAAACTTCTTTACTCCCATGAAAAAAAGTAAATGAATATTCAATTCGACAATCATCACTGAATATTTTCCCTTCTTGTGAAAATATTGGGTGCAAAAAAATAAGGAAACCAGCTAAAAAAAGAGTAGCTTTTTTCATTTTCTTGTTTTGTATTTTAAAATAATCATTTATGCAAAGGGATTAAATTTTTCGTTTTTTTATTACTATTTTTCGTTTTAATTTCTCGCGTTCAGCTAATTCTGAAGGATTATTTGGTGAAGAATCTGGCGATATAGTCGGAAGGTCTTTATTTTGTTTTGTAACTCCCTTTATTAAAATCGAAATTTTCTTCTTTCGACTTTTTATCCAATCATCTGTAGGCTTTAAAAGTGCTTGAGGATCTGTAAAAACACCTCTACGTTTATTCACGATGTTATTGGGTTCGGCATATTCCCTAACCCAACGAGCCACTTCAGAATCTTCAGGATAAGGAATTTCATTTACAGCGTGATAATTTTTGTATTGGAGCATTTCACCAATTTGCTCCACCAACATATCCAAGGTTTGCCATGCCCCCAAAACGTCTTTATTGATACAAATATGGCCTTTGTGTTCGCCAAAAAAACGAATATTTGGATGCCAAACTTGGGTAAGCATAAAGCATTTTGGCGCACTTGTCATCGGATATCCAGGGGGAAGAACAATTTTTACCCTATGAAGATTTCCATAAATAGGCGATTGATCATCTGCAATATTAATGATGCTACGCACATGATAAGTGATGATGTATTCTTCTGGAGGAAAAAAAGGTCGCCTTGAAAATGACTCCATCTGAATTAGGTCAGAAGTAGCAACTAATTCCTGAAGTAATTCATGCTCCGAAGCCAATCGTTTATCTCTTTGATTGAACATAATGTTAATTGGTTAACATTGACAATATTTTCCAGCCCTTACTTGAGGGATCATCAATAAAATATCTCCGTTTTGAACCTGTGCTTGACCCAAAGTTTCGTAATCAGCCAATGCCTGTTGTCTACCTTTGGGGACTAATTTGTAGCTGATAGTTGAACCTTGCTGATCTATCCTTGGAATATCTAAACCAGCATTCAACATCTCTTCAATAATATCTGCTGGTGAAGCTTCAAGGGGTAAATCAATGTCTACATCCTCAGCATTCGGCATAACTCTAACAATGACACTAATTTCGGACATAAAATTAATTTTTAATGATTATTGAAAATTTATGAATGATTCATCCTTACTTAGTTCTACAAAATGTCGTTTTCCCCCTTGATAAACTTGGAGAATATGTAAAGGAGGAATACCTGCGTCAGCCAACCGGTAATCAATAAACTTAAACCCAATATCAACATAATTTTCCTCCTCCAAAAAATATACCTCTTCCAAATTACTTCGGTATTGGTTCAAAAAATCCTCCGAAATATGCGGTTTTGCTTTGAAAATTTCAAATACCTTATTGCTTATTTGGGTAGATATTTTTAGTACGATCGAATGATCCAAGCCTATCGTGACTTTTTCATCTTGGAAATATTTCCCCAACCAAGCCAATGCATCTCTAAAGGTATCATTATTGCTTAGTGGAGCTTCAATAATATCTTCATAATAATCGTGGCTATCACATTCCTCTTTTAACGGTTCTGCATCAAGTTGTAAAATCAAATTGTTCATACCTTCGTAGTAAAATGAACTTCCAACCATAGATTGCTTAGTGTATCCATGAATTATTTTTAATGCTTCTTGAACTTGGATGGCAGCAACGATAGATGAGGAAATTGGAGTAGTAGGAATTCGCCCTGAAGAAATATTTCTCATTGCCACATCCGCACAACCTAAGCGTACCTGGATATCTTCCCATTCAGCTTCTCTTAGGGCACATTCATAGCATGCGACCTCTCTTTTATAAGGATTAACTTGTCCTATTAAATTTTCAATCGCCCCATCAATCCAAACTTTGTCAGTTTTAAAGGAACTCCTATTTAGAAATAACCGTGCAAGTCGATTGTCAAGGCATCCTATAATAACATCCATTCTCCGAAAAACGCCTAATCCAACATCAATCATTACATCTCCATTGATAGCCATAACTTTGACGTTTGGATTTATTTCTCTCACTCTAGACGCAGCAATATCAACTTTAAGGTTTTTGGATTTACAGTCCTCCTCCCTAAACAGAACAGATCTAGATAAATTTGAATATTCAATATGATCAAAATCAATAATCAAAATATTGCCAATATTTAATAATGCAAGATTTTTGAGGACTTCATTTCCAATTGCTCCAGCTCCTACAACCATTACCTTTGCATTGCTAACTTGTTCGGTTTTCCACCATGACAAGCTTTGATAAACAGCATCCCAATTCGGAATATCTATATTACTTAATTTATTCATATCTAAGGGTTGAATTTTATGAAAATTAATCCATGTTCTATAATTGATTTAAAGGTAAAGATTGATATTGAATTAGCAAAGGAATTTATTAAATATTTTACTTGACTAAGACCATTCCCCTACCCTGAAAACCCATCCAAATCATCCCGCTCCTTTTTCGTCAAGCTCCCTATCCCTTTTCGTTTGATCTTTTCCAGTAAGCGGTTCATTTCTTGTTGGCGGTTGGCGCGGTTCTCGTTGTAGAAGTGGTCTACATCATAATAGTTGTTGCGTCTTTTGAAAGAAAAATTATTGATTACCAGTGCACCTGGGAAGAGCACGATGTAAAATACAAAAGCGAGCATGGGGATACCAACCAGCATGATGGTCAGCCAATTTTCGGACAACGCAGAAGGCTGCATCACCACAGCCAGTAGCATCCCGATCAGAGCGCCACCCAAATGGGCTTCGTGGCCGATGTTGTCGCGTTGGGATTTGATGCCGTATACCGAGATGAGGATGTACAGCAGGCCATACAGCCAACTGGGCAGGTAGAAGGGCAGGAAAAAAGCCCCCACTCCGATTCCAGGATACAAGGCTATGGAGGCAAAAATAACGCCGCATACCGCGCCAGAGGCACCTACGGCGCTGTAGTCGCCGTGGTGGCGATGCACGTAGAGCGCTAGGAGGTTTCCACCCAATAGACTGCCCAAATAAAGGATACCGAATTTGAGCGGCCCCAGCCCCATTTCAACTAGGTTGCTAAATGCCAGTAGGCTCAGCATGTTGAAGATGAGGTGCATCCAACCCACGTGTAAAAAGCCGGAAGAGATGAGCCGGGTGAAGTCTCGGTCGATCAAAATGCGGTCGACATCAAATTTGTAGCTTTCGAAAAAGGTAGCGTTGTTGAAACCTCGGTAGGAGAATCCGAAATTGGCGATCAGCAAGATGAATCCGATCATTCCCGTCTCATTCATGGGCGTTTAGGTTTATAAGTGATTAATTTAATGATTGTTGCAGCTAAAATAATGGATTTCTAAAGCAAAACCACAAAAAAATCTCCAAAGTTCCTTAGCATTGTCACAAATGCGGACGATGAATCGAATTTTTTTCAATGGGAAAATTCACCCTACAGCCAATAGCGATCAGGTCGAAGCCCTTTGGGTAAAAGACGGTCAAATTGAGGGTCTTGGCGGCAAAGCAACATTGCTAGCTCAGGCCGGAGAAGGGGCCTCGTTGCACGACCTACAGGGCAAAAGCTTGTTTCCCGGGTTTCAAGATCCACACATCCACATTTGGAAAGTAGGCGATTTGCTCACTTACCAGCTCGATCTGCGCGGGGTAAGCAGCATCCCCGAATTGCAGGATCGATTGCGCGATTTTGCGGAGCGCCACCCGCAGCGTCCCTGGATATTGGCACGGGGTTTCAACGAAGCGACCATGGCCGAAGGCCGCATGCCCGACCGCCATGACCTGGATCGGGCGGTGCCAGATCGGCCTTGCTATGTCATCCGTACCTGCGCCCACATTGCGGTGGTCAATTCGATGGCCTTGCATTTGCTGCGCCAGGCCACTCCCCCACCCGGCGGCGAAGTGCGGCTCGCTGCCGATGGATCACCCAATGGCGTTTTTACCGAAACCGCGCTGGGATTATTTGCCCCTTTGATCCCCAAACCAGACGCCAGCGCTTACCGCGACATGATTTTGGCTGCGCAAAACGCGCTGCTGGCCAAAGGCATCACTTCTGCCACCGATCCAGCGGTGATGCCCGATTTGTTGGCGGTATACCGCATGATGGAGGCTGCGGGTGAATTGAAAATCCGGGTCAATGCCATTCCGATTCTGGTGCCCGATGGCAGTACCGATGCGTTGCCTCTGCCTGAGCCTTATCAATCCGCACATTTAAAGGTAGATACGCTCAAACTTTTTGCCGATGGCGGGTTGAGCGGCAAGACCGCAGCCCTGAAAAATCCCTACCTCGGAGACACCACCAAAGGCATGTTGCGCCTCCACAATGATTTTTTTCTGCAATTGGCACAGACTGCCCAGGCCGTGGGCTGGCGCATTGCTACACACGCCATTGGGGATGCTGCGATTGAGCAGGTGCTAAGTGTGTATGGCCAATTGGATCGACAGCGTGCTACGGAATTGTCGCACCGCATCGAGCACCTTGGTTTACCCGAGCCCCGGCATTTGCAAATGATGCAGGAATTGAACGTATTTTGCGTTTCGCAACCCATTTTCTTGTACGAGCTGGGGCCGAATTTCCGCAAATACCTTCCCGATTTTTACCTGGAACGGGTTTACCCCTATCGCAGTATCTTGGATGCTGGCGTGCGCCTGGCTTTTTCTTCCGATGCGCCAGTAGTCAACGATTTCAATCCTTTGATGGGCATGCGCAATGCCTTGGAACGGACTGATGCTCAGGGCAAAGTCATCGGAGAAAAGGAAGGCATTTCCTTGCCAGAAGTGCTGCATGCGTACACCCTAGGCGCGGCACAAGCCTCGGGAACGGCACTTCACAACGGAAGCCTGGTGCCTGGAAAACAGGCAGATTTGGTGATTTTGGACAAGAACCCTTTTGAGACGGAAGCCAGCGCACTCTATCAAATCCAGGTACTGGAAACCTGGGTGGCTGGAAAAAAATGCTACCCAAGCGGGTCTTTTTAAAACTTTTTCATAGGCGGTTCTATTTATGTAAGGAATTCGCATTACGCAGTCTAATCATCAATTGCTTCTTTTTCGCAAATGCGAATTTTTTGATTTGGCTGCGCCAAATATTTTGTAACCGCGACGACGCGACGGCGCGACGATTCATTTGGCTTCGCCAAATGTGGGACGTAAAACGACGTAAAGGTGTGCGAAGCACACATATCGTCGCGCCGTCGCGTCGTCGCGGTTACAAAAACAAGCAGCGAAGCTGCATACTGCGTAATGTGAGTAAGTAACGTTCATTTTTTTAAAGTCTTCAGGAGGAGCATATGCAAGCATTATTGACACCCTATACACTAGGGGATCTTGAATTGAAAAACCGGGTAGTGATGGCGCCAATGACGCGTAGCCGCACCCCCAATACCATTCCCAACGACCTCAATGTATCTTACTATACGCAACGGGCCAATGCCGGACTGATCGTAACGGAAGCCACCAACATCAATACCCGTGGCACCGGTGGCCCCTTTACGCCAGGTATTTTTTCATTGGAGCAAGCCGAAGGTTGGAAAAAAGTAACCGAAGCCGTGCATCAGCGGGGCGGCAAGATTTTTTTGCAGTTGTGGCACGCGGGTAGAGTGTCTCATCCCGGCAACAATGGGGGGCAGCAACCGGTTGCGCCATCTGCCATCCCTGCCGAGGGCAAAACCTTTACGGCGAAAGGCTTACAGGAGTATGTGGTTCCAAGTGCATTGAGCATTGCTGAGATTCAGGCCATTGTGGAAGAATACGGTCAAGCAACCCGTCATGCCCAAATTGCGGGTTTTGATGGAGTAGAACTGCATGGTGCTTTCGGGTATTTGCCCAACCAGTTTTTGAGCGATGCGTCCAATCAGCGCCAGGATGAATACGGCGGCTCGGTTGAAAATCGCGCCCGCTTTGTCCTCGAAGTAATGGACGCCTTGTGCTCAGCCTGGGATTCAAAACGCGTAGGCATTCGCCTTGCGCCCAGCAATGTGTACAATGGCGTGTTGGATTCCAATCCGCCCGCCATTTATGATTATTTGGTAGCAAAGTTGAATGCATATGATTTGGCTTACCTCTCGCTGATGGAAGCTTTTGTCAAAGAGCATCCGAATCCGAATTTCATTTATGATGTTTCCGGCCATTTCAGACCGCTTTACCAAGGCACTTTGATCACCAATGGGGGCATCAACCAGGAGCGCGGCAATTGGCTGATTGAGTCTGGTCAAGCTGATTTGATTGCTTTTGGTCAGTTGTACATCGCCAATCCTGATCTGGTGGAGCGCTTTGCCCAGGCAGCAGAATTGGCATTACCCGATCGGTCTACTTATTATGGTGGAGACGAGCGGGGGTATACGGATTATGGTTTTGCGGGGTAATCGAAAATGAACTCCGCAGAACAACTCTCTCAAATCTGATTTTTTAACAAAACATTAGCACTTATTAAAGCCGCAATTGTATTGCTGTGGTCGTCTTTTAGGAAAGCAATCTTGCTTTTCGATTCAAACTCAGCAATATGTACCCAATTTCAACACTGTATCTCACTTGTAGATACAAATTGCCACCATGGCAGTTTCTACTGCTCTTATTCATTCTTGTGGGGGTCAACAAAACCCTTTCTGCACAAGTACAAGCTGGACAATTCCATCTAGGCGGGCAATTCTCCTTTCAAGCCAAATCTTCCCTCAATATTGAGCCGAATTTGGGTTTGATGTTGTCGCCTAAATGGAGCATTGGCCTCAGTGTCCCCCCTCTTGAGTTCTATCGCTCCACAAATCTGAAGGTTGTCAGATTGGGCGTAGGCCCTTTTGTACGGCGTTATTTTGACCTCAAATCCAATTTCTACGCGCTGGTTCACTTGCAAACGGAGGTCCGGTTTAACCTCAATGGCGGCATCAATAAGCAGACGTCGTTCGGCGTTCGTCTCCTGCCTGCTATCAGTTATTTTATCAGCCCTCGTTTTGCTCTGGAAGCGACAATTGGAGAAATCGCTTATGCCAGTAATCACTACCGCACTGCAAACCTTGAATATGACGACCACAACAGCAAAGTAGAGCTGCGCTCAACCCCGGTATTTAGCCTGCGGTATTATTTCCCACCAGCTTCCAAATCAGTTAAAAAGTAATTCACTCTAAAAATTCTTCTGTCATGAAACAATTAACATACATCTTTTTATTGGTATGCTTAGGCAGCTTATTTACGCCTTTAATGGCTCAATTGACCAAAGGACAAGGCTTTTTAGGAGGCAATTTGTCGTTTTACAACAACAATTACAAAAACGCACTAAATCAAAAGAGCAGCGGAAATAGCACTAACATTGGTGTATATGGCGGTCACTTTTTCAAGGACAATGTTGCTTATACCCTCGGAGCGAGCATCGGTGAAAGTAAAGACGTCGGTTTCAATTATGTGTACACCCCTGCCGGAATTTCTGCTAGCGGCGAGCAACTGTATACCAGTCAATATGTAGACACCAAAAGAATTTACACCAATCTTGGATTGTCGGTGGGCCTTAGCCGTTTCGTCCCCCTTTCCGAGCGCTTTTATGTTGTTCTGGCGGCGAGCTTTGGGGCAAATTTTCTCAACAACGAATCAACCGATACGCCTCAGGGACAAGCTGAACAAGTTTCCAAGTCGAGTCAAACCAATCTTTCGCTCAATTTCAATCCTGGATTGGTCTATTTTTTGAGTCCCCGCTTTGGTCTCAATGGTTCTTTCGGCGGGTTATCCCTTGCTTATCAACCCAAATCGAGCTACAATACCTCGGCCAGTTTTTCTGGGAATTTTTCCACTACCGGGATTTTGGGCATTGGAGTGAGTTATTTTTTTCATAAATAGCTAATGACCCAAAAAATTAAGCAATGATTTAATAATTGACTCACAACACGCATTTTAACCGCAGAGTAAAAGAGTTGACGCGGAGTTTCGCGGAGTTTCGCGGAGTTTTTTTAGGTGCACCTTCGGTGCGGAGAGTCCGCGGAGGTCGCCGTTGTTGAAGGTTCGTTGCCCTAAATCAAGTCCCAGCAGTATACTTGATGTAGACAAAATCGTTATGGAGCACGACCTCCAGCCACCGCAGGTGGCAAACTCCTTCGCACTAAAAAACTCCGCGAACCTCTGCGTCAACTCTTTTACTCTGCGGTTAAAATGTGTAATGTGCGTTTTTCTAGGCGTACACTTTTTTAGGAAAAAAAAGTGGCCCAGTTCTTTGACAAATTGAGGAAAAAAGAGAGAGCAAGATCGAAGGTCTTATCTAAGCACTTTTGAGCCAGGAGAATGGGTGACAT
>Ga0247831_1000945_pt1 | contig 59382 bp, 42 predicted proteins | sample LaCruzMarch2015__9_FD_192406 | JGI IMG/M metagenome (GOLD analysis project Ga0247831, IMG submission 192406) | Freshwater microbial communities from meromictic Lake La Cruz, Castile-La Mancha, Spain - LaCruzMarch2015_1m | ecosystem: Environmental > Aquatic > Freshwater > Lake | place: Spain...
ACTAACTAAATCTAAACTATATTTGTAATGGAAAAAACAACAACATCTTACGAGGGGAAAGGAGCTAATAGCTTCTTTCTCTTCAAAAGAAATTTATTAACCCTGACACAGTTTAGTGAACAGACCCAGTCTATTCTACAAACTGTGTCAAGGCCTTAAATTTGTTACACAATGTCATCAGGCACTCACACATTGCCTATTACATTATACACAATTGCAATTTATTAAAGCACAATTTAACACAGCATGTCACACAATGTCAAAAGCCAATCACACATTGTTTATTACATTATACACAATTGTAATATATTAAAGCACAATTTAAAAAGAATGTTACACAATGCATTTTACAAAAAATTTCTTAGCTATTTCAAGATATACAAACAATAAGCTCAGTTTTTATTTTGGGCATAAATCATTGATGTTGTTAATGAATATAGTATTCTCCAGATTGAAGCTTTACGACTGGGGCTTTTTCATTGGTGTAATATACGGTCAAGTGAATTGTTTTAGTTGGATCTATTTTGCCGGAGGGAAGTAATTTGTACTCAATCTTGTTGCTTAATTGTCTGTTACTTGTATAGTTATATTCTGTAGCTGAAAAATAAGTGTCTTTGTTTTTTGTAGGTGTAGTTTTCACCCGTTTTAATAAGGTGTCTGCAATTGGTTGGTTCCACTCGTTCATACGAGTAAATAGCAAAGTGTCGCTAAGTTTATCTTCATATCGAGTGGACAGCTTGCTTGTTTTTTGTATCGTATTCAATTCCTTTACGTAATGATGATTTATTTTGTAAGATGGATTTTGTTCATTGAAATAAGTTATTGTTTCTGTTATTGTTGGTTTTAAATAACTGTATGTTTTAGTTTTTTCTTTAAAAAAAGTGGTGCTGCTTTTAAAATAATCAATTTTCCTTAAAGTGTCTTTTGTATATTCAAACAAAATTTTACTTAGTACAATAATTTCATTGACTTCTTTTTTGTCTCTCGTTATCTCAATGATTTTATCTTGAGGATTGTGTTTATATAATTGGCGGTATTTTTTAATTTCATTCGTACCCCTTACTTCAAAATAGAATTCGAGGGTCTCATTAGCATATTTTGAAAATGTTGAACGTGAGTTTCGTTCCCAACTGTTTTTCATTTGTTGCCAAATAAATACTTTTTTTTCAATCAGATTGTAATCCTTGTCATAGTTGTAAAGAATTTTTTCCAATGGTCGTTTTGAATTTGAATCTAATCCATGCATTGTATAGCTTATAAGAGAATCAGGTTTATAGGCATATTGTTGCCCAAATAATTGCATATTATTATAAATAAAAAAGCAAAAAGAAAGCATCACACTGCGCACCATAAATAGAGTTGTATTGAGGTTATTAAATCGAAATAAAATATAGGGTTAAAAATACAAAAAGTTTACCTAGACTTCGATTAAATAGGATAGGAATGATAAATATTTATCATATTGGAAATCAGTTTTTATAATCAAGTTTTAATATCAAAAAAGTTGAAATACATCATTCATATTGTTAAGCTTAAAATTAATTAGATTCATTTGTATTAATTAGCTTAATTGAATGAAAGGGTGATCTGCATTCTTAATCTTTACATAACATTGGAAACTCACCAAATGTTTTCATATATCTATACGTAAGTGGGTCTAAATCTAATTGATACAACAAAAAATATTCTAAAGAGTATGATAATTAATCGAATAAATATATAAAAATATGTAATTTAAATACTTTAACACAAAAAACACAACCTCAGTTTAAAACTATTCAACTTGTTGGCATTAACTTTGTGATATTTTTATAATCTACTTTATCATTTAAACAAAAATTAAACTACTATGTTCAAAAAATTGACACATTACAAACATGCATTGTTATTGTTTGTTTTGCTTTCTTCACTGTCCATAAGCACACAAACGAAAGCCGAAGGAACTTCTACCGTTTCTCAAAACAGTTCAGTAATTTCAGCGCTATCTTTATTGCCTAGTCAAAATCGGGGTACTTTTTTAGGATGCCCTGCTGACAATAGGCTTTATTTTAGAATTTCAGATTTTAATACTGAAAATCTTTATTACGGTTTTAGTTGGAGAAATTATTCTTCTGCAGTAGCACTCAATCCGGCTATTACCAATGTACACATGCGAGTTTTTAACCCACTAGGTACTCAAGTCGCACAAATCAATTTACCTTCTAGTGGAAATGGGTTTATTTCGACATGGAATCAAGCTAGTCTGGGTGCCAACATCGCTGGTTCGGCACCGGGTGGGTATAATCCATTAACCTTTACACCTACTATGAATGGTGAGTATTGGGTTGAGATTTATAGAAGTGATGATGGAGGCAATACACAAGCAAATACAGGTACATGGAGTTTTACACCTTTTTGGGATATGCAAGTAGCAACTTCTATTGGTACAAGATTTAACGGTCGTGTACATTGCGATAAATTTGCATTTAATGCGGTGAATGCCACAGATTTTTATACCAATTTTGAACAAGATGCTGCTCCTGAAATTTATGCATGGTCAACTGATAGTAATATTATCAAAATAAATTTCACTTCTGAATTTAAACCTATTGCATTTGATGTGGCTGTTACGGAATATGGTGTTACCAATACCAATAACTTTGCAGTAGATAGAAGATCTCAAAATAATGCAGTTTCACCTTCCTTCTCGAATGGGTATACTTTATTTGTCAATACACCCGATCCAGCCATATATCCTGCTGGAGTTGCACCTCAAAATCCGCAATTGCAACAACCCATTATAGTGGGATGTAGCGCCCCTTTTCAAATTCGATACACTATATTTGGGGCAGGGGATGTACGTTTGTTGCTTGATTTGAATGGTATAGATGGCTATCAAGCGGGCACTACCGATGTTGCTCTTGAACAATTTGGTGCAGTGTCTGGTTTAAACACTATTTTATGGAATGGATTGGATGGATTAGGCGCTCCTGTGCCTTCTGGCACACAATTTAAAATGGTTTTGACTTACTACAAAGGACGATTTAATGTACCTTTATATGATGCAGAAATCAACAAAAATGGATTAATATTTACAACAATTGCACCTATATTTAACCCTAACATCCGAGTATTTTGGGATGACTCTCAGTTGACAAATGTAGGGGGGGCGTGTTCAGTAGGTGGTGATAATCAAAATAATGTTACAGGTGCAGGATTAGACAATATATACAATGGTTCCATTTCCCCTTGTCATGCATGGAGTGGTGATGGAAATATTTCACAAACTATTCCAGCACCTGCAGTAGGTGCCAATGAAACAACCAATTTACAATGTGATGATTTTGGAAATGTACGTACAATTAATACCTATGGGTGGGCGATTTTTGCTCAAGATTCAGCAACTGTTTTGTTTGCCTGCTTGCAAGCATCAGGTACGATTTGGAATGATGTAAATAACAGTGCCAATGGTACAAACTCAAATATTTTTACAGCTGGTGAAAATGGAACAAATCTGGGAAATACATTGTATGTATCTCTTGTTGATCCACTAACAGGTTTTGTACTTCAAAGTGTTCCTGTTAACCCTGATGGGACCTATTTATTTACTGCAGTTCCACCAAATGCAAATGGTTTACAAATCGTAGTGTCAAATGTTGCTGGTGTTACAGGTAGTTTACCCCCATCACCAAGTATCAATCCTGAATGGCAAAATACATCCCCATTAACTCAATCTTTTAATAGTGGTATTGTAAATTTAACTGGTTTTGATTTTGGTATTCGTACACAAGATGTAACGCCAGATATCAATCAAACAATTGTGAATACTCCGGTATCTGGATCTGTTGCAACCAATGATAATGTTTTACCTGGCTCTACATTCACTCCAATAGGTACTATGGCAAATGGTGGTACCTTGGTTATGAATCCTAACGGAACATATACCTATACTCCAGCACCTGGATTTGTAGGAAGAGATAGTATTAGTTATGTAGCTTGTTCACCAACACCAGTTATTTGTGATACAACTACGTTGACTATTGTCGTAACTCCATTGACTTCAAATAATGAAAATACTGTCATAGCACAAGATGATCATGCTACAACACCAATCAATACTGCAGTTACAATGTGTTTATTGTGCAACGATAGTGATCCAAATGGCAATGCGATTAGTAATCCAACCGTAATAGCAAATCCTGCAAATGGAAGTGTGGTAGTAAATCCAAATGGAACCGTAACTTATACTCCGAATCCAGGTTTCTTTGGAGAAGATGTTTATACGTATGTAATCTGTGACAATAACAATCCATCGGCTTGTGATACAGCCAATGCATATGTGAATATCACAACAGATCCTTTAACTCAAAATCAAACCTATGCCAATGATGATGCATACACTACACCAATCAATACGCCACTTGAAAACAGTGTAGCGGGTAATGATACCGATCCACAAAATGATGGAGTAAGCTTTACATTGGTTTCTGGAACATCGAACGGTACAGTGGTATTGAATCCTAATGGTACGTTTACGTATACACCTAACCCAGGTTATACTGGACCTGATCAATTTGTATATAGCAAATGTGATACTGGAACGCCAATTGTGTGTGATACAGCAACAGCTTATATTACTATCAATACACAACAAGATGTAACGCCAGATATCAATCAAACATTAGTTAACACACCAGTAAGCGGTTCTGTAGCTACTAATGACAATGTAATACCAGGAAGTTCGTTCACACCAATAGGCACCATGGCCAATGGCGGTACGTTGGTAATGAACCCTAATGGTACGTATACTTACACGCCAGCACCTGGATTTGTAGGTCGCGATAGCATCAGCTATGTAGCTTGCTCGCCAGCACCAACTGTAGTTTGTGATACGACTACTTTAACGATTATTGTGACTCCATTGATATCAACTTATGGTAATACTGTGTTGGCTCAAGATGATCATGCAACTACGCCTATCAATACACCCGTTACAATGTGTTTATTGTGTAACGATAGCGATCCAAATGGTAATGTAATCAGTAACCCAACCATCCTAGCTAATCCTGCAAATGGTTCAGTTACAGTAAATCCTAACGGAACTGTTACGTATACACCTAATCCTGGATTTACAGGTACAGATGTCTATCAATATTTTGTTTGTGACAATGGAACGCCTACAGCATGCGATACAGCTTATGCATATGTAGATATCAGCCCATTGGCCAATACTGTAAATCAAACCTATGCCAATGATGATGCTTATGTAACAAATATCAATACACCTATCAACAATAGTGTAGCTGGTAATGATACTGATCCTCAAAATGATGCAGTAACATTTACTTTGGTTTCAAATCCATCGAATGGTACTGTGACGTTGAATCCTGATGGAACATTTACTTATACGCCAAACAACGGTTACACTGGCCCAGATCAGTTTTTATATAGTAAATGTGACAATGGAACACCAATAGCATGCGATACAGCTACTGCTTACATCACTATTCATACTCCTATACAAGATGCAACGCCAGATATTAATCAAACATTGGTCAATACACCTGTAAGCGGAACAGTTGCTACAAATGATAATGTCATTCCTGGCAGTACATTTACGCCTATTGGCTCTATGAGTAATGGTACATTGGTTATGAATCCAAATGGTTCGTACACATACACACCAAATCCAAATTTTGTTGGTACAGATAGCGTCAGCTATGTAGTTTGTTCGCCTGCACCGGTTAATCTATGTGATACAACAACGTTGACTATTGTAGTAACCCCATTGTATTCAAATATTGGAAATACGATTATAGCTCAAGAAGATCATGCAACGACTCCTGTAAATACACCTGTAACAATGTGTTTATTGTGCAATGACAGCGACCCGAATGGCAATACGATAAGCAATCCTACAGTAATAGCAAATCCTTCAAATGGAACTGTGGTTGTGAATCCAAATGGCACAGTGACTTATACACCTAACCCAGGATTTACTGGCGAAGATGTATATCAATATGCAATTTGTGACAACGGTAATCCTGTGGCTTGCGATACAGCATATGCATATGTCACGATAGTTGATAATCCAATTACAAACAATCAAACCTATGCCAATGATGATGCGTATACAACAAATATCAATACGCCAATCAACAACAGCGTTGCTGGAAATGATACAGATCCTCAAAATGATGCTGTGACATTTACATTGGTTTCTAATCCAACAAATGGTACAGTTACTTTAAATCCTGATGGCACATTTACATATACACCAAATGCTGGATATACAGGACCTGATCAATTTGTATATAGCAAATGTGATAATGGAACTCCTGTAGCTTGTGATACAGCAACGGCTTATATCACAATCAACCAACCTCAACAAGATGCTAATCCAGATATCAATCAAACAACAGTGAATGTCCCTGTTTCAGGAACAGTTGCAACAAATGATAATGTAATACCGGGTTCTACATTTACACAATTAGGAACGATGAGTAATGGTACATTGGTTTTAAACACTGATGGTACATACACATATACTCCAAATCCTGGATTCGTAGGTAGAGATAGTGTTCAGTATATTGTATGTTCACCTGCACCTGCAAACCTTTGTGATACAACTACATTGACAATCATTGTTTCGCCAGGCTTTAAATTAGGTACAAATACTGTAATTGCTCAAGATGATCATGGTACTACGCCATTCAATACGCCAATTGTAATGTGTATTAAATGTAACGACAACGACCCTCAAGGTGATGCTATTGGAGCACCTGTAGTGATTTCAAACCCTTCGAATGGTACAATTGTAGTGAATCCAAATGGTACAGTTACCTATACCCCTAACCCTGGCTTTACAGGCACTGATGTATATACATACTATATCTGTGACAATGCAAGTCCAGTAGCATGTGATACGGCAGATGTTTATATTGATGTGACTGGAATACCAGTTTCTACAAATCAAACATATTCCAATGATGATGCTTATGTTACATCTGTAAATACTCCAGTACCAGGAAGCGTAGGCTTGAATGACACTGACCCCCAAGACCATCCAGTTACTTTTTCGCAAGTTACAAATCCAGCCAATGGAACCGTTGTATTCAATCCCGATGGAACATTTGTATACACTCCAAACAACAACTATGATGGTCCGGATCAATTTATTTATAGTAAATGTGATAATGGAACTCCAGTGACTTGCGATACTGCAACAGTTTACATTACCATCTTCAAACCAAATGCTGCATTACCTGCAATTATGTCTCAATTTGAAGTTATTGCAAATGATTGTAATGCACGCCTAGAATGGACTACTGCACAAGAGTTTAATGTTGATTATTTTGAAATTCAACGTAAATCAGAAAATGGTCAATTTGAAGTAATAGGTACTAAGCAAGCTATTGGTTTAAGTCAAGTACTTCAGTCTTACACCTACAATGATATCAATGTTGCAAAAGGAACGATGGAATACAGATTGCGAACAGTTGATATCGATGGTAAATTTGAATATAGTGTTGTACGAGCAGTGAATATCACTTGCAATGCAGCAAGCGATGTTAAATTGTATCCGAATCCTTCTTCTACATCTACAACACTATCGATTAGTACACCAGAAGAATTGACTTTTGATGTTAAAATGATCGATGCGGTAGGGAAAGTTGTATTCCAAACTTCTATTGATTTGAACAATGAAACAAAATTGGTAAATATTCCTGTAACGAATTTAGCGACTGGTTTATACACTATTATGGTTTCTGACAGACAAAGTGAAGTAAAAGCAATCCGCTTCCAAAAAACACTACAATAAAGAATCTTAGATTCTAACTTTAATAAGAAAACCGCTCATTGAGCGGTTTTCTTATTTATATTTGGAGTATGAAAATAGGTATATGCTTCATGTTACTTTTTCTCACCGGGTTTGTCAGTCAAGCACAATCGTTTGAAAAACAACTTCTTGAACATCGAAAAACATACAAAGCAGAATTTTTAAAAGACGAACACAGTCCATTGAAAAAAAAGGATTTGAAGTATCTTCAATTTTATGAAATTGATTCCGATTACGCAGTGCAAGCTATTTTTGAAAAAATGATAGATACTATTGGATTTGATATGCAAACCCACAATGGTGTTTTGAAAAAGTATTTTGTTTACGGAAAAGCTCGATTTCAACTCAAACAAAAAGAATGTACATTGTTCATCTATCAAAGCCAGAAATTGATGACGAAAGCTGGATTTGAAGATTATTTATTCATTCCGTTTACAGATTTAACGAATTACACCGAAACATTTGGTGGTGGTCGATACTTGGATTTTAGACTAAAAGATATTATAAACAATACATTGACGATCGATTTCAATAAGTGCTATAATCCTTATTGTGCCTACAAAGAAGGTTATTCTTGCCCCATACCGCCTAAAGAAAATGCCATAGACCTTGAAATTCGAGCAGGTGAAAAGAATTTCTCTAAAAATATTCAGGAAAATTAATCCTTGATAGAATAAATGCATTCCATTTTTACTATTCTTGTCTTACATTTGTTGATTCTAAAACGATAATTCATGCTTTTAGCGCTATTAATGTCATTTGTTGCAGGTAAAATTCTCATGATTTCGATCATTTTGGGAGGTTCATTGGGAATAGCAATGTATGCAACATGGGCTGAACGTAAGGTTGCTGCTGTCATGCAGGATCGTCGTGGTCCAAATAGGGCAGGACCTTTTGGGCTTTTTCAGCCTTTAGCTGATGGTTTAAAACTCTTTATGAAAGAGGAGATTATTCCTATTTTTTCATCAAAATTTTTGTTCATTTTAGGGCCGTCATTAGCAATGTTAGTCGCAACAATGACGAGTGCTGTCATACCTTGGGGGCCAGATTTGCAGTTTGCCGATGGTAGTACATTTGAACTTCAAGTAGCCGATGTCAATATTGGTATTTTATTCATATTCGGAGTAGTTAGTTTGGGGGTATATGGTATTATGTTGGGTGCTTGGGCCTCAAACAATAAATATTCCCTTTTAAGTAGTATTCGTGCAGCATCTCAAGCTATTTCGTATGAGTTGGCACTTGGGATAAGCCTTATTGCAATTGTAATGTTGTCTGGTAGTTTAAGTTTGAGAGATATTGTGGAACAACAACATGGTTTTTGGAATGGTGGCTGGATATGGGACGGAGGGTATTTTACTTGGAATTTCTTTAAGCAGCCTATCGGGTTTGTTATATTTTTAGTTTGTTCTTTTGCCGAATTAAACCGTGCACCATTTGATATGGCTGAGTGCGAAAGTGAACTTATTGGCGGTTACCATACAGAGTTTAGTTCTATGAAACTTGGCTTTTATCTGTTTGCTGAGTATATCAATATGTTCATTACTTCAGTGATTTTGAGTACTTTATATTTTGGTGGTTACAATTATCCAGGTATGGATTGGGTAGCTTTGCATGTCAATCCAATTGTTTTTTCATTCATTGGGCTTGGCGTATTGTTGGCTAAAGCTGTAGGGTTTATCTTGTTTTTCATGTTTATCCGATGGACTATTCCTCGTTTCCGCTACGATCAATTGATGAATTTAGGCTGGAAAAACTTAATTCCTTTGGCTTTGATTAATATGTTGATCACGGGTGCAGTCATTTTATATTTTAATAATTAATTCAACGCATGCAGTATAATATTTCTAAAAAAGCAAAACCAGTAGATCGTCATCCTATGACGTTTATGGAAAGCCTTTACATACCAACTATTGCAAAAGGTTTGACCATCACTTTGGGGCATATTTTTAAAAAGAAAGCAACCATTAATTATCCGGAAGTGCAACGCCCGTTTAGTTCTACGTTTAGAGGTTTACATATACTCAACCGTGACGAACAAGGCCGTGAGCGTTGTACAGCTTGTGGGTTGTGTGCATTATCTTGTCCTGCTGAAGCTATTACGATGGAATCTGCAGAGCGAAAAGCTGGCGAAGAACATTTGTATCGCGAAGAAAAATATGCAGCCAAGTACGAAATCAATATGTTACGCTGTATTTTTTGTGGATTGTGCGAAGAGGCTTGCCCTAAAGATGCAATTTACTTGACACAAACATTTGCGCCTGCTAACTTTGAGCGTAAAGGTTTTATCTATAAAAAAGATGATTTATTGATTCCTGAAACAGAAGCATCTAAAAAATTAAATTAACTTGTATGGACATTCATCAAATTGTATTTTGGATATTAAGTATTTTAACCCTCGTTTTTGCTATTGGTGTCATCATGAGTAGAAATCCGATTAGTAGTGTATTATTTCTTATTTTGACATTTTTCACTATTTCTGGTCATTACGTAATGATGAACGCTCAGTTTTTGGCAATTGTCAATATCATCGTCTATGCAGGTGCTATCATGGTCTTGTTTTTATTCGTTATCATGCTGATGAATCTCAATAGCGACACAGAGCCACAAAAAAATATGTTGGTTCAGTTTGCAGCAGTAATATCTGGTGGTGCATTGTTATTGGTATTTGTTGCTGCGCTCAAAACATCATTGACAGGTATTGAAGACAAGCAAATCGATTTGGCCAATTCGACTGATATTGGTTTAATCAAAAATTTAGGTAAAGTCTTATTTACCGATTTTGTTTTTCCTTTCGAAATTGCTAGCGTCTTGTTTTTAAGTGCAATGATAGGTGCAATTGTGTTAGGAAAGAAAGATGCTGATATTCTTACTATCGAAGGGTAATTAGTATCCTAACGTTTTCATTATTCGCTCTAGCTCAGGTTCATTTTCTGGGTTGTAATCATCGTTCAGGTCAATGCCATTCATTTTTCCCCAACCTTGGTAATAAGCTGCTGTTATTGGGTTTTTCAATTCCTTCACGATTTTGTAGCAATTGGTTTCCAACTGACGATTAATCAATTTGACCAACAAGCGACCTTGAGTGATATTTAAATTACTGAGTTGATCTTCAAAATTTTCTTTAATTTCCTTTTCCTTAGATTTAATAAACAGTCTTCGACTTCTTTTTGACATTGAAGCAGTAGTTTGTTCTATCTCATAAAACGTTTTAATTGCAGCATTAGCATATGGCAAAACTATTTTGACATAATGCTTCATCTGATTGTATCGGTAACGGTCTGTATCATTGGTAAAAATATGAGATGCAACTACAGTGGCTTCATTAAGTTGGATGTGATATACTGGCGCTCCTTTCTCATTTGGTGTATTGGTAGGGAATATTTGTTGTGCGTTGGTTTCTAATAAAAACAAGCAAAAAAGTAGACTCAAAAGGACTTTCATTATTATTATAGTTTATTTGCAGTAAAATTAAGACATAAAAAAAATTAAATAGTTAAATGTCAACTAAGCATAGGTTACATTTGCCGTTTTGAAAAGATGATTGATCCAAATATACATACAGCAGTACTAAGCCACGCTATCAAAATAGCTTATACAGAATCAGGTAAACAGCATAAAACAGTACTATTGTTTATACATGGCTTGGCCAATTACATGCAGGTGTGGCAATGGAATACTATTGTATTGCAAAATTATGCACGTTGTATTGCTATCGATTTGCCTGGAAACGGACATTCTTCCAGAGGAAATCATGCGTATAGTATTGATTTTATGTCGGAAAAAGTGTACGAATTTATTCAAGTATTAAAACTCGAAAATGTCATACTCGTAGGACATTCTATGGGCGGACAAATTGCGTTGAATATGGCGTTGAAGTATCCTGACACCATTCAAAAGCTACTTTTGTTTGCGCCATCGGGATTTGAATATTTCGCACCGCATGAGGTTATGATGATTAAAGGAATGATGAATTTGGGAGGATTTATGAATATGGATGAACTTCATCTTTCTCAGTCCATTAATTCTTCCTTTTACAAGCATTCTATTGTGGCAAAGAAAATCATTGAGGATTTGACGCTAATAATCCAGAATAATGATAGAAATCAATACAGGCGTATGGTAGATCGATGTATAGCATCTATGTTGGATCATCAATTGTTTTACCAACTCAAAAATATACAACAAGAAACACTTGTGTTTTTTGGCGACCATGATATGTTGATACCGAATAAATTTTTGCATCCACAACAAACAAAAGAAATAGCTCGAAATGCGGTAGCACAAATGAAGCACGCAAATTTGATCATGTATGCCGAAGCAGGTCATTTTATTCAAATAGAACGAGCGGCGGAGGTTAATGCAGATATGATTGCGTTTTTAAATGCAAATACTCAATAAGTATTTTGTCTTATTGGGTACTTGATGGTTCGATGTTGATTTTTTTATTTTCAAACCTTAATAAGCACTCTTTTGTTCCTTATGCAATTTTATTTTCTTTTATTTGAAAATAAATAGGACATTGAAACTACGCAGTCGTTATTGACTAAGCCTTGTACAAAACACGACGAACTGTATTCGGAGTAAATCAATTGAGTTCCAGTATGGAATGAAACTGAAAATTTAAAATGTTGATTAACTAATGTATTGATTCCTACTGAAAATTGATCTTGAAAGCGTTTGATAGACCTGTTATTCTCATTGGCAATAAATGGGTCGAATTCATTTTCTGTGGTTACATCTTTAGATGCAATATCGTGTTCGAATTCATTTCTAGTAGAATGCTTACCTGCAATGAAATAGTTTGGTCTGAAGCCGACAAATAAACGTGGTTTAAGCCTCCAAAGTTTAAATGAGTATCCTACAGAAAGCAGTAAGGCTATTTTGTGAAATGTTTGATTTTCCCATTTATCGCTTGTGTATGTTCCGCCATAGAGCATGTCATTCCCATCGCGATGATAATAGTAGCGAAGTCTAGATTGTTGATATTGAATCCCTGCTGATAAATAAAGGTGTTTTTTAATTCTTAGTTCTGATGTTAACCCTAAAAGTGGGCTTATTAGTGACGTTGTTTTTTCAGTTACCTTGTCGTTACGGGATTTGATAGTGTAGGAATTTTTTTTTGGTAATTGCGAAAAAGCAAAGCCGAATTCGGCACCATAATTCAATACGACTTGTGCTTGCCCTATCTGCGAAAGGGTTATCATTAAACTAAATAGCATTAGAAAAAGTAAGCGTTTCATGTAAGTGGTACTTGAGGTTAAAATGCAGCCAATCCAATAAAATGTGCCAATTGTATTCGAAATTAGATAACTTTTTTGAAATAACAATAAATGAAATAATAACTGTTGAATGTTTTGTTTGAAAAGATTAACTCAATTACATTGAAAAACCTTGCTAAATAAGTGTTCAGTCACCTCTCAATTCTTTGATGAACTCATCTGAAGCAGAAAAAAGTTACTATGAGTTAAAAGTAAGTTTTTCAATCAAAATCAATAAATTACACACGCAAATTTTTTGTATTTCATTTGATTTCTTCCTTGTTGAAGTTATTAAAGGCGTTTTTTAAATATTATAACAAAAAATATGCTTAAACAAGACGATTATTTTTTCTTTTGTAGAATAATATCTTCTAACTTCGCAAACACTTTATAATTAGGGGATTTTTTAGGAAAAAAACTATGGGTTTATTTAACTTTTTTACGCAGGATATTGCCATCGACCTTGGTACTGCAAACACTTTAATCATTCACAACGATCAGGTTGTCGTAGACGAGCCGTCTATTGTAGCCGTAGATCGTACGACCAATAAAATAATAGCAGTAGGTAAACGCGCCATGATGATGGATGGTAAGGTACACGAAAACCTTAAAACCATTCGACCATTAAAAGATGGTGTTATTGCCGATTTTAATGCCGCAGAAGGCATGATACGGGAAATGATTAAACTCATTTACCCTAAAAAACCATTGTTTGCACCAAGTTGGCGCATGGTTATTTGTATTCCATCTTCTATTACAGAGGTGGAAAAACGTGCCGTACGTGATAGTGCAGAACAAGCTGGTGCTAAGGAAGTCTATATGATACACGAACCTATGGCAGCTGCTTTGGGTATAGGTATCGATGTAGAAGAACCAACCGGTAACATGGTTATTGATATTGGTGGTGGTACTACTGGTATTTCTATTATTTCATTGTCTGGTATTGTATGCGACGAGAGTATTCGTATCGCTGGTGATGAATTTACCGCTGATATTATTGAAGCGATGCGCCGTTACCACAGTCTTTTGATTGGTGACCGTACAGCGGAACAAATCAAAATTCAAGTCGGTAGTGCATTGAAAGAATTGGATAATCCTCCAGATGATGTTGCTGTAAATGGTCGTGATTTGGTAACTGGTATTCCAAAACAAATCATGGTTTCTTACCAAGAAGTAGCTGATGCACTCGATAAATCTGTGTTTAAAATTGAAGAAGCCGTTTTGAAAGCTTTGGAAAAAACACCGCCTGAGTTAGCAGCCGATATCTTCCGTCGTGGCTTATACCTGACTGGAGGTGGCGCTTTGCTAAGAGGTTTGGATAAACGTATTTCGCACAAAATCAAATTGCCGGTACATGTAGCCGACGATCCATTACGTAGCGTTGTTCGTGGTACTGGTATGGCTTTGAAGCATATACACAAGTATCCGTTTTTGATGCAATAGGTAGCTCGAGTTTACCTTTTTTGTTCACAAGTATATTTTCAACAGAAGTCACGTGCGTAATCTGATCCTTTTTATAAAACAGTATAATTCGTTTTTTGTATTTCTGTTGTTGGAAGTGATTTGCTTTGCGATTATTTTTAGAAATAATCATTTTCAACAAACTTCATACATCAATTCATCTCGAACTATTGCTGGTAGCTTGTATGCCAAAAAGCATAATATGGTATCATATATAGGGTTAAAACGTGTGAATGACAGCCTTGCAGCCGAAAATGCCCGTTTGAAAAGTAAATTGTCAGTACAAGTGACACCGAATCCTTTAAAGGACACGGCATACTCTCTGTCTATAACTGAAGACTCTATTCATAAAAAGGTTAATTATACCTATATCCCTGCTAAAGTCATCAATAACTCGGTCGATCAAAAGGTCAATTATATTACCCTAAACATCGGTAGCAAACAAGGTGTACGTAAAAACATGGCTGTTATCAATGATAAAGGGATTGTAGGTAAAATATCGCACGTGAGTGAAAACTATAGTGTAGCGCTTTCGGTTTTATCAGAACGGTTTAATGTGAGTGCAATGTTAACGGATGGTACCGTAGGAAAAATAGCATGGGATGGCAAAGATCCTGAATTTGTAACGCTTACTGGTATTCCTCAGTCAGTTAAAATTAAACCTTTAGATTCTGTATTTACCAGTGGTTATGGGTACAGTATTTTTCCTGAAAAAATATTAATAGGTCGTGCTGCAAAATCGCTCAATGGAACTTCGTATAAAGTATGGTTGAGTACTAAATTTACAAACTTGCACTATGTCTATGTCATAGCTGAAGAAACCAATATAGAACGTCAAAAACTAGAAGAATCCATTCAAGAAGAACAATAACATGAGCGCACCTATTCGATTTATTGTAAATTTTATTTTGATCATGGCCGTTCAGGTCTTTGTCTTAAATGATATTGTACTCAAATCGTCGTTAACACTTGTGGGTATTCCAGCGTTTATTCCATTGATTTATCCATTGGTTTTGTTGTTATTGCCAGTCAATACAAATCCATGGTTAACCATGTTTTTGGGTTTTATAGTTGGCCTCACAATGGATATGTTTTGCAATACGCCAGGTATGCACGCTGCTGCATGTGTACTGTTGGGTTTTATGCGTCCCAGCTTGTTAAATTTATTTTTTCAACAAAGCATCAAGGAGCTTGGCGATACCGTTCCTACCTTGTTTCGAATGGGGTTGCGATCTTTTTTGTTGTATGTAGCCATGGCTATTTTGATACATCATTTGTTTTTTTACATTATTCAAATCTGGAGCTTCAAAAACTTCTTTTACATTTTGTTTAAAACATTATTGTCGGGTCTATTGAGTGTACTACTGATCTTGTTGAGTCAATTGTTGTTTGCCAAGCGCGAAATACGTCGTATATGATTTTGCCCAGTTTATTTACTGCATATTCGGAAGAGCGAGGTTGGGGTGTGTATACCAATGCCGATATTGAAGCCGATACTATTATCGAAATTTCACCTGTTATTGTCATGTCTGCCAAAGAGAAGAAACTACTAGACCAAACAACATTATACAATTACATTTTTGATTGGACCGAGGATCAATGTTGCATGGCTATGGGCAATGTACCTGTGTACAACCATAGTTATACTTCAAACTGTGAGTATATCCAAGACTTTGAGGAAGAAGTGATTTATATCAAAACTATGCGCTCTATTGAAGCAGGCGAAGAATTGTTTGTAAACTACAATGGCGATTGGGATGATGATAAGAAGGTATGGTTTGATGTAATTTAGGTGGAAATATTTTTGTTTAAAATAAAAATTACTTTAACTTCGTTTATACAAAAATAACATTAACATGCCATTGAATGATTTAATCCAATCGCACTTCACAGCAGATGAAGTTGCACAAGTAGATGCTCTTATTCAACAAATCAAAGACATCATACTACCCAAAAGTAAAAACCTAACTGCCGAAGAAAACGTAAAGTACGGCAGTATAAACGAGAAGAATAAATTGCTCGTAAACAAAGTACTCGATTATAGAAATGCACAACCCGATTTGAGTAGTCCCGATGTAGATTGGACTGAATATCAAAACGACCATTTTGATCGTCAGTTTTTGCAAAGTAGAAGCGAAGCATTGGGTGGTTTAGTGGAAATAATGACTGAAACCAAAATATTGCATGATTATGATAATTATCAAAATGCACTAACCGACTATAGCTATACCAAATACAAAGATGAAACTATGGGTGGGCAGGGTTTTACTTCAAAACACACCGAATTGAAGCAATTTTTTCCAAATACTGGCAATTCTACCCCTTCAACCGACACACCACCAAATCCCTAGAACCCTTTAAAAACGCCAAACTTTTGCGTATTTAACCTAAAAATTTAGCCCTGTGACGTAAAATTTTAAGCCTTTAACCTAAAGTTTTACTCTATACAACCTAAAATTTTAGCCTCGCAACCTAAAATTTTACCTTAACGACCTAAATTTTTAGCTTTAGAACATAAAATTTTACGGTTTTTGACACATATATAAATAATACTACTATGAAGACATGAAACAAAAAGCATTAAGAAGAAAATAGCGTTTCTACAAAGAGGTTTATCTCTGAAATCTGGTAAATTTTAAACAACCTCTGCTACATACACTTTAAAGAACGCACCCGAAAGGGTGTGTACTAGACGGTTTATGTAGCAGGGTTTACCAGAACCTCAGAGATATAACGGCAAGGTTCACGCCCGTTTTTTTTGCTACCTCCGAAAATGAACCATGTAGAATATTAAAAAATTAAAAAATTAAAAACATGAAAAAAATACAAATATTAATAACAATGCTATTGATTTCTTCAGCCAAATTATATTCACAAGAATACATTCCATACTTTTTACAAGAAGATAATAGTTTTATAAGGTCAAGAGCTGACATGGTGCATTTGAATGGGTGGGTAGTATTTAACGATAGTGTTAACATACCTTCTGGAGGAATGATTAATTTATATAAAGATGAATTAGGATTTAATTCTTCAGATTCACTTGCATTAAAAAGTTCCTTTGAAGACAATTTCCCTTTTACAAATGTCAATAACAAATACAAACACTTAAAGTATCAGCAATACTTTAATGGAGTAAAAGTTGAATTTGCTGAATTTATGGAACATTCCAATGACAATAAAGTGAGAATTTTGAATGGTAAAGTTGTAAATGGATTGACATTAACAATCATTCCTAGTGTTACAATGACGGCTGCAATTAGTAACGCTATAAGTCATTATGGTACAACGAACGATTATGTATGGACACATACTGATTTAGAGCAGCAGGCAAGATTAGATTTAGGAGATAGTAATGCAACTAACTATCCTAAAGGCGAATTAGTTTTAGCCTACACAGGCGTAGGAAATAACTTGTATCCAGAACATTATAAATTAGCATGGTGTATAAGAGTAAGATCATTAGTACCAAGCTTTGATAAAAATATTTACATTGATGCTCAAACGGGTTTATTTTTAAAAGAGGTTGACAATAGACACTATGATGGTTGGGCAGATTTGAGTATTCAAGGATTAGGGAATAAATGGATTGATACAAGATGGAGAGGGTTTCCACATAATGATTTTATTTTGCACGCTAACAATAATAGAAATATAGAGACTAAGCAACATGTATGGGTTGGATGGAATTTCTCATCGCATTATAACGACAATGATGATAATTGGCCATATTCGGATTGGAAATTTACTATACCGCATTGGGGTGTAAATAATGCTTATGATTATTTTTCAACAACTTTTAATAGAATTGGATGTGATGGAATTAATGGTGAAATTAGAATTAGAGCAAATTCGGGAGAACCAACATCATATTATGAAAAAAATAATGGCAAAGATATATTAACCTTTGGTACAAGTTATAATGAGTACAGAGCAAGTGTAGATATATGTGCACATGAATACACTCATGGTATAGGTGAATCGCATGCCGATCTTAATGGGTATGGTGAGTCAGGGGCAATAGAGGAGTCATATGCAGATATATTTGGTATAATGGCAGAATATTATTCACAAGGAAATATAAATTATGATTGGAAAATAGGGGAAGATGCAGGTCAATATAGAGATTTTCAAAATCCTCACAATTCAACAAAAATACAAGATTTAGATGGTGTGCTTTCATCAGCTCAACCAAAATTTTATCATGGACAACATTGGTATTATGGTAACGACGATTATCAAGGAGTTCATGTAAATGATGGAGTTCAAAATCATTGGTTTTATTTATTGAGTAATGGAGGTACAGTCGATAATATAACCTACCCAGGCATTGGTATGGATGTAGCTTCTATAATAACCTATGTAAGTTATACTAATTTTTTAGGTAAATCTTCTAACTATATTGATGCTGCAATTGGTTCTGTGTTAGCCGCAGAAATATTTTTTGGAAATTGTTCTCAAGCATATAATAGTACTTGGAATGCATGGGCACAAGTAGGATTAGCAGTTCCAATTTCAACAAATGGTGTGTCAATAGTAGGACAAACTAGTATCTATACATCAGCGCCTTATAATTTTTCTTATCCGTTAGTATTAAGTGCAACAACTTACAATAATCAAAATTGTACTTGGACTTATCCCGCCCAGTGGTCATGTCAAGTTGGTGGACCAAATAATAGTAATTTGATAATTAATGATTTTAATAACTATTATGCTTCAACTGCTGTTTCTGTTTCTACTTTACCTTGCGGTTTTACAGCTACTCATAATTTTTCATTTAGTGAAACAAATAGTGGAAATACAACAAATCCACTGGGTAGAAAAAGATTTAGTCAAGGAGAAATAGTTTTAAGTCCAGTTCCTACTGGTTCAAATTTAAATATTCATGTAGAATCTACAACATATGACCCAGCCACTAAATGGAATATTAAAGTATTGAATTTTTATGGTATTGCGCAGTTTAGTAACAATTCTTGGACTACATTACCCACAAGTATCAATGTTTCAAATCTATATGCAGGTACATATATGCTACAACTTATAAGCAACAGAGAAACTGTAGTTATACCATTCCAAAAAAATTAAAAAATTTTGATGAAGCATATTCTTGTTATTGGACTTTTATTACTTTCAGTAAATTCTAAAGCTCAATACACCAATTCATTGACCTTGCCTTTGTATGGCAGTTCGTTTTTAAACGGATACCCTTATAAGCTTAATAGAGTTTTCTTTATCAATGGATTTGAGTATAAAAAAGCAATTGGGAAGGAAAAGAAACATGGAATTTATGTAGCATTAGTTTATTTCCTAAATGATTATAGACTTAAAGAAAAAGAACAAAAGGAATCTTGGCTAATAGGTCGTAATCTTAAAAATACTCCTGAAAATTCATTTTTTGAAACCGAAACTGCGTTTATTAATATAGGTTATTACAAAAGAATAGTAGACAAAAAACGATATAATTTTGATTTAAAGTCAGGTTTGAATTTTAGATTTTTATCAACAAACTTATTGCTTGTTCGTTATTATGCTGCTTTTGGAGAAGCTGTACTTCAAAATGTTTATTTTGACAATTCTTTTGGTGCAAATATTGGTTGTGATGTAAACATTCCCATTTACAAACATTTAAGTGCTACTCTAGGCGTAAGTTATTCTCGTTTTTTTAGTAATGAGACTATTCGTTCTCGATATGATGGTTCGCAGATAAAAGACCCACAACGTAATACCTTGGTTACGGGTTTTGGATTAACGTATGGCTTTGGTAAGAAGAAAAAATAACTTTATTTTATTTCTTTAAAAGGAGGTTGTCTTTAGACAGCCTCTTTTTTTAACATTTCAAAATAAAGGCTATTAGTTATACCTGGAACCTAAATAATTTCTTTCTCAATAAAATGATTTATGTTAGAATAAATATGTAGTTAAATATATGATACTAATTGATTTTTATAGCTATTCTGTTACCCAAAAAGACAATCAATGATAAAACAAGCCATAAACAAAAAGTCAAAAAAATTAATATTCAATAGTTGGGTATGTCTCGTTCTTTTTTTCATCTACTCATGCAATAAGAAAAATCCCTCTCACAGAAAAGGTTATATCAAATATCAAATGAATGGGAATGAGAATAAATTTACTAAAAAACTAAATGTAAATTTAAACTCTAGTAATGTACTTTCATTTAATACTACAATTTCTGGAGATATAAGTGGATTAAGTTATACTGAAATTGCCCCTAGAATTTACATTCGAAATTTAGCTGTAGGAAAAAAATATTTACTACAAGAAAATAATCTTGATGATGGATATAGTTATATTACGATTTTTTCAGGAGATCAACCTTATTGTGATTATGAATTAATCAATCCCAATACTGAGGAGAATTTTTTTATTATTGATAAGGAAGAAAAGAACTACAAGTGTATTGAAGGTAGATTTAGCGGTGATTATTATTTAAAAGGTAATTATTTTAATGATGCTCAATTACCTGATACTATTAGAATTAGAAATGGTGAGTTTAATGTATATTGATATTACTCTTCAACATAAATTAATTTTAAAGGCTATTCCTCAAAGGGGTAGCCTTTTTAGTTTGTTCTTAAAGTGCCATAAATAGAGGAATGGGTTTGTAAATGTTTATTGTTTTACATTATAATCATTTTCTCAACAAAATGAACTAATTTTAAAATAAATCTTTAGTTGAAAGTATGAAACAAATTGTTGTTGTTCTAGCTATGCTGTTGGTCATTGTTTTTGATACAAACGCGCAAAAATTATCTGAGTTGAAAAACTACGATACCATGGTGCATGTGTATAAGCTCAATTATGAACAAACTAAGTATGTGCTGAAAGATGGTTTTGTCAGAGATACTTCTTTTTTGTTTACGAAACTGTTTAGAGCCTATCCTCATACGTTGTATAAAAATGATACATTGCCCGAAGGTCATTTTGTCATAGCTACTATCAATGACCAAAAAGTGTCCTATGCTTATTTTTATAAAACACCATTTTTTATAACGCCAAAAGTGATTGATGAAGATGTTATCCTCTATTTAAATACCAAAAAAGATAAGCGATTAATCAAAGAAGCTAAACTCGAAATCGATGGTAAAGTAGTGAAATACGATGCGGGGTATGGCGGTTTTAGTTTTCCTAAAAAAAGTATACAACAAGATGCCTTGCGCATTCAAAATGTCTATTTGAAAGTTTCTTTTGAAGGCGAAATTTATGTTTTTAAATATAGCTTTCAGGATGGAGGCAAACCTGCTGAAACACCCAATTATTACAACAACACAAATGTAGAATTGCATTCGCCAGGTTATTTGATTTTAGATAAGCCCATGTATAAACCGTTGGATACAATGAATCTGAAGTCGTTTTTAATCAATTTTAAAAATGGAAATCCAATTCGAAAAAGAGCGCATTTACAAATTACAGAATCGGGACAAAATTTTACTTTTGAAAAAGTACTTCGAAAAAAATCGGCAGGTGCATATGTATATAAATGGCAAATTCCCGATACGTTAAAGCTGGATAGAGATTACCAAGTAAAATTGTGGTATTACAAAAAGGGTAGATTGTTGGCGCATAAAACGAGTTTTAAATTAGAGGAATATGAACTCAATAAAAACAAGTACGAATTCGAAATGCCCAATGAGGCATTTTACGCTGGCGATGATATCCAATTTTATGTGACAGCCAAAGATATGAATGGCTTCCCTGTGCAAGGTACTCGAATCAATTATAAACTACGTTTAGATGAAATTCAAGATTTATTTGTCGATACACTAAGCATAACACAACAGAAAAAACAAAATTGGTATGAGAAAGACACCACGGTAGAATTTGAAAATTTTATGTCTTTACGAATTCCTTCGGAAGTGCTTTTGCCGGCCAATGCCAAGTACACCTTGCAAATAACCTTTGTAGATCCGATGACGTTTGAAAAGAAAGCTTTCGAAAGACAGTTTATGAAGTATACACAAAAAGAGAAAATGCTCTTTTATCAACAAGCAGATTCGCTTTTTGTTCGAAATTTATACAATGCAAAAGATACGGCAAAACCTTATTATTTGATTACGTTCAGAGGAAATGATACCATTACCAAAAAGAAAATCACAACACCTTTTCGATACCACTTAAGCCCTTCTGAAACCAGTGCCATAGTTCTGGATAAGGATTCGTTCAAAACTTCAGTGACGATTGCATACAATAAGTTGGAGATGATGCACGCTAAAGGGAAACGAACAGGTGATAGTATATTGATTTCATTTGCATACCCATTTAACGAGCCTATTCATTATAGAATTTATAAAAAGGATAAACTGATTAAATCTGGCGAATCGAATACCTTGAAATTTGCCATGTTAGATCAATCGGCTGATGCTTATCGAATCGTGATGACGACCAATTTGCATAACACGATTGAAAATAATTTTTATGAAATGAAATTTGTGCCTGAAAAAAATCTATTGCATTTCGAAAAAAAAATAGCCAATACTGCATTGCCAGGCGATTCATTGGCTGTAGAATTGCGTGCGCTAGATTATAAAAACAAGCCAGTTAAAAAAGTCAATATTGCAGCCTATTCGGTCAATGCCGCTTTTGCCAATGATATTCAAATTCCATATATTAATGTGCCCGTTCAATGTCAAAACAAAATTGAAATTAATCCTATAGTCAGTAGGGATGCTGCTTACCTCAAATCGGATGTCAATACGGGAACTGTTCATTTAAATAATACACATTTGAGTCGTTTTAATTTGCGCAAAAATGAATATTATGCTTTAAAATATCCCTTGCAGGAAATGACAGAGTTGACGATAAAAAAGCAACAAGCCCATCCGGAATTTGCTGTTGCGCTAACGGTTAAAGATGTGATGTATACACCACGCTATATCATGCTCGATGGACAACCGATTTATATCAGCGATATCAATGCTACAGATGTATATTCTTTTGCATCCACAGCAGGAAAGCATAGCATTGCATTTCGTTATTTTGATAAAACGTACGAACTAAACAATGTAGAATTTAAAGCACAAACCAAACATATTTTTGGTATCAATGTAGATAGTGTGCATCAGCTCAATAGTCGATTTAAGATTGTAGATTCGCTAACATTATTGGAACCTACAGCGAATGAAAAAAAAATGTTGTATAGTACCTTAGTATTGACCAATACGTTTGCTACTGATTCATTTGAAGTTAATTCGAAAAACTTGAATCGGAAAATGAAACGTATCGGTTATGCCTATTTACCTCGAATCAATATTGATGGAGAAACCTATTTTGTACAAGGACCATTTGCGCCAAACGCCAATGTGGAAATGAAAGTCAATGCCAAAACCTTCAATTTAAAAACAGGCATTGAAACGGTATACCATTACGATGATTTGTTGAAAGAATTTATACCCAAACCTTTGGGTGGTATTAAAGGTGCTTTTTTGCATTTTTCGGAATCGCCACTTCAATTGGCAGCGTTAAATATGTTGTTGGTGCCAGATACCTTATTGCCTTTACCTACAGAAGCGCCAATGAAATACAAGGAGGAGACAGCAAAGGCCCTTAAGATCAAAGAGGAAGAAAATTTCTATCAAAACAGAACAGCTAGTGTGCAGGATGGATTTCTTCGCTTTTTTATTGAAAATAAAAACGATACAAATTACATCAAGTCAATGTGGATTATAAACCGATCCAATTTTCAAGCTTGCGATTATATTCAATCTGTCTCTAGAGGTAATACTCAAGTCTATCGCAGGGCAATTCAAGAGCCATTTGATGTGTATTTATTTTACAATAAAAACAGAATGGCTATTTTGAAAAACATCAAACAAGAGAATCAAAACGAATTTTATATCAATGCACAACTAGTCAAAACCGTACCTTTTGACAAAGAAAAAATAGAAGAGCCGTTAAAGATATATGCCGAGTTAAATGCAGTGCCGTTATTGCCATTTTATGATGCGCCATATATTTCAAAAGATAAAATTAAACGCGTAGCACAAGCTCGCAATAATTTGTATCTGCATGGAATGATTACAGATGAAAATCAAATGCCATTGGATGGTGCGTTGGTTTATGTGGAGTTGAATGGAGTATTTAAATATGGCGCTGTGACCAATTCAAATGGTTTGTTTGAGTTCTTGGATGTATTGCCAGCAACATACCAACTTAAAATTTACCACCCTGACTATTCGATTACACATTTTGAATCTATGTTGTTTGAAGCTAAAACAGAATATGTGATCAATACTTCATTAAAGGAAAAAGGTATATTTCATCCTTTGTTTGAGGTCGTGCAGTCTGATTTTAGGATGATGGCATTTATACAAAATAATCAAGAAAATAAATTAAAAGTCAGCATACACGATAAAGAGTCCCGAAGTGTATTGAACGATGTACAACTCAAATTGATTGTTGGTAATGAAACCTTTAAAACGGTTACCCTTAATCAAACTACGACTGAAATACCATTTTATTTATCGACAACACCAAAAATATTTTCGATAGAATTGAGTAAGCCTGGCTATACTACGATTCGACTCAATGGGATTGAATTTGTCAAAAATTACACCTATGTGCTTGAAGCATTTTTAGGATTGGAGAAAAAAGAAATTTTAAAACAAAAGGAATATAATATCAATATGCTAGGTCGATTGCCAGAGTACGAAAAACCAATTGTTTATAGCGAAAATTCGGAGAGCAATGCACCAGATACATACCTAAGAGCCGAGGGTAAAGAGGTGAGAATATCAGAAAATAAAACTAAAATTATTAATCCCAGTGATCCAGGAAAGAAAACAATAACTGGTGCTCAAATAAAACAATTAGCTACAGTTTCAACAGGTGATTTTGCTGCTTTGCAAGGTGCCGTTTATCAGCGTAAATCAGGTGATGCGAGTATTAATGCTGGTGGCGATAGGTTGTCGGGTACAACTTATATGATTGATGGGATGATGTTAACCGGAAGCAGAAGCATTAATTTCGCTCCAGGTGCTATCTCTAACGAAAATTATACAATATTTAGGGAAAAGCAAACAAATTATGCGGATGCATCCATGATAGATCAAGTGATTTCAAATGAAAATACATCTACCATTCGGAAAAAGTTTAGTGATGTAGGCTATTGGCAACCCAATTTGATCACCAATAAAATGGGTATTGCAACATTTACGGTAAAATTGCCCGATAATATAACATCGTGGAAATCATATATTGTGGGCGTAGGTCGTAGATGGTTGCATGGAACGGATGAGGCCGAAACAAAGGTTTATAAACCGTTGCAAACCATTTCTATGGTGCCCATGTATTTGTATGCGAAAGATAAGGTAGAAGCCAAAATTAAATATCAAAATTTGACCAAAGATCCTTTATCGATACAGTCTAAGGTCAGTATCAATGGGGTAGAGAAAGTCAATAAAAATGTTTCAATCAAGAATACTTACATGGATAGTTTGATGATCAATGCTGTTGGAGAAGATACTATTTTATTTCAAGGAGGTTTGGTGTATAAAGAGAAATACAAAGATTTTGAGCAATACAGTATTCCGGTAGTTTCATCGGCAATGAAGTATCATTCCAATCAAAGTTTGCGTATGGAAAAGGATTCAACTTATATGCTAAGCATTCAACCCAATACAAAAGGAACTATTCGATTAAACAATTCGCTGTATGAAAAAGTAGTTTCCGTAGTAGATGATTTAAATCAATATGAATATGATTGTGTAGAGCAAACAGCATCCAAATTGTCGGCATTGATTGTGAAATACAATATTCAGAAAAAATTAAATATCAAGTCATCTGTTGGTAAAGATATCCTTAAATTGTTGGCGCGTTTGTCTGATATGCAAAATACCGATGGTAGTTTTGGATGGTGGCGTGCGAATGGTGTCAGCGATCGCATGACAATTTATTGTATGGAAGTGACTTTAGAAGCAATGCGTTATGGTTTTCAAAACAATGTGTTTAATGCTTGCCGTGATTATATTTTACAGCATTACAAAAGTATGAGCAAGTCTGATCAAATATATGCAGTGAATGTTTTTCTACGCACCTCGTATTCAACAAGCGAAATGATGGATGAATACGCCAAAATCAATACGGAATTTCTCAATACAACAGATAAGCTCTATTACACTCAAAATAAGATTGCGTTGAAACAAGACGTAAAGAAAGAAGATATTTATGCTTTGTTTTTGGAAATGAACACAAAAGTGAATAGACCCTATTATGATAATTTTTTCTACGATTACAAAGCTGATGTGTTTAAAGCTTATACGTTATTTAAATCAACTCCATTTGCGAGCGAGTTTATTGACCAATTTAAAAAGAAGCTTTTAAATGGTCAGTACGAATCGAATTTAAATACATATTCTAAAGCAAAGATGATAGAAGCCCTGGTTCAAGACGTCATGACAGATACTTCGAAGCCTATACAATCGACATTGGTCATCAATGACACATTAAAAATTAAAACCTTCCCTTATCAATTAAACATAGCCCATTCGACTTATTCAATCAAACATATTGGAGGTGATGTATTTGTCAATACGTCTGAAGAGCATTTTGTAGAAAACCCTTCAATTCACGATTCTGTTTTTGCTGTTAGAACTTCTTTCAAACAAAACAATATTGATGTAACAACACTGAAATCTGGTATAGCTTGTCAATACAACATAACTATACAAGCCTACAAAACGGGCGAACATGTGATGGTGGAAATTCCCTTGCCTGCTGGATTGAAAGTAAAGCAAAAAATTAAAAATTTCGGTAAAGGAGATTATGTAGAATATTATAAACATAAAGTCGTTTATTATTTTGAAAAACTACCAATGGGTATGAAGTCATTGACGATTGATGTGATGCCGGTTTTCAAAGGCGAATTTATAGTGCCCGCTACAAAATCCTCATTGATGTATTATCCATTTGTGTATGGAAATAGTCTGAATACCACTGTTTCAATTCAATAATCGAAATTTATTAGTTTATTTTTTTTGATGTACAAAAAATATAGAATTCGTTTTGTCATAGCAGAAATCTATCACGCAGAAAGCTAGTTTCTTGGTAAGAATGGAATATCTTTGCGCCCTCAACAATAAATCATGGACAACAACAATTATAAATTAGCAACCAAGCTGATACACGCTGGTGTAGAACCCGATCCGACTACAGGAGCTATCATGACGCCCATTTATCAAACGTCGACATATGTACAAGAAGCGCCTGGCAAGCACAAAGGATACGAATACGCACGTACTCAAAATCCTACGCGTACAGCATTGCAAAATTCTTTAGCTGCGATAGAACAAGGTAAACATGGTTTGAGCTTTGGTTCTGGTTTGGCAGCTTCAGATGCTGTGATGAAGTTATTAAATCCTGGTGATGAAGTTATTTCTACGAACGATTTGTATGGAGGAACGTATCGTATTTTTACAAAAGTTTACGAGCGCTATGGCCTTAAATTTCATTTTACGGGTATGTCTGATGCATCTACCATCGAACAATACATCAATGCCAATACCAAAATGATATGGGTTGAAACCCCTACAAACCCTCTATTAAATATCATTGATATCGAAGCATGTGCTGCGATAGCCAAAAAGCATAATTTGATTTTGGTGGTTGACAATACATTTGCATCGCCTTATCTTCAAAATCCGTTGACCTTGGGAGCAGATATCGTATTGCATTCTGCAACGAAGTATTTAGGTGGTCATTCGGATGTAGTACATGGTGCCTTAATCGTTAATTCTGATAGTTTGCATGAGCAGTTGGCTTTCATCCAAAATTCATGTGGAGCTGTACCTGGTCCGCATGATTGTTGGTTAGTACTTCGAGGTATCAAAACATTACATGTACGTATGGATCGTCATTGTGAAAATGGGAAAAAAATAGCCCATTATTTGCGTAATCATCCAAAGGTTGACAAAGTGTATTGGGTAGGTTTTGAAGATCATCCAAATCATGACATTGCCAAAAAACAAATGCGTGGTTTTGGTGGTATGATTTCATTTACATTAAAAGGCGATAATTTAGATGAAGCTATCAAGGTTTTGAGCAGTACAAAATTATTTGCATTAGCAGAATCATTAGGTGGTGTAGAAAGTTTGATTGGACATCCTGCAAGTATGACCCATGGTTCTATACCGCGCGAAGAGCGTATCAAAAATGGATTAGTTGATTCATTGATTCGTCTAAGTGTCGGTATCGAAGATGCGGATGATTTGATTGAAGATTTGAACCAAGCAATTGGATAAGAACGAATAAAATATAAATCTGAAAGCTGAGTTTAATAAACTAAAACTGTTTCTCGACCAAAAGGTAATCGAGTACAATGCCATACAATTTATTGAAAAAGATCCGATTTGTATTCCGCATTCATTTTCTAAAATACAAGATATTGAAATAGCTGGTTTTTTTGCTGCTACCTTAGCGTGGGGTAATCGTACGTCGATAATCAATAGTTGTAATCGAATCCTTGATGCGATGGATCGTGCGCCACACGATTTTTTACTCAATCATGAAGAGGTTGATTTGAAACGTTTTTTAGATATCAAACATCGAACATTTAATGCCACTGACTTATTATACTTTATACAATTTCTATCGCATTATTATGAGCAACATGAAAGTTTGGAACGTGCTTTTTGTCCTTCGGGTTTGAAAGGGAAAATTGACATGAAAGAGCGATTGATTTATTTTAGTCAAACTTTTTTTGCCTTGGAACATCCTGCTCGAACACAAAAACATGTATCGACGCCATATAAAAAATCAGCTTGTAAGCGACTAAATATGTTTCTGCGATGGATGGTGCGACAAGACGAACAAGGTGTAGATTTTGGTATATGGACTAGCATCAAACCTTCTGAATTGATTTGTCCCTTGGACGTACATGTTGGAAGGGTAGCACATCGATTAGGATTGATACAAGAGAATAAGGCTGACTGGCAAACGGCAAAAGCATTGACCGAGGCCTTGAAACAATTCGATGCAAACGATCCTGTGAAATACGATTATGCATTGTTTGGATTGGGTGTGGAAGAGCGTATCCGTTAAATGCGTTAGATAATTTGAGTGTTTTATTTCATTGAAATTATGTTTAAATAATGAATTGGACATCTAATTTAATTTAAATAGAACAGTCTAAGATTTGTTAAGTATAACAAACATAATATTTTAAGGGTTGCATATTCAAGTATTTTTAGTTTAAATTACATGCTCTAAATGTATCAGTTTTTTACAATAGGGCTATTTATTTTACTTTTACAATCAAAGCAACTTTTGTCGCAACAAAATTGTAGTTGCGAATTGCTGTTAAATAAAGAACAAATACTTAGTGATGCAATTGAACTTCAAGATCAAAAAATCCTTGAAGAAATTCTTCGTTTAGAAGCATTTAAAACACCACTTTGTAGACAATCTTTTTACTATTGGAAGTCATCGTATTTCAATAAAAATAATTCCATAGATTCACTTGAGTATTATTTAAATTTATTTAAAAAAGAACTACGAATTCAATCGTGTGATGAGAATACTGTAAAATATTATTATTTGAAAGGCTACTTTTATGTCAAAAGTGAGCAATACGATAGCGCTTCAAATTATTTTTTGAAAGCCATTGAAAAAGCTAAAACAATCAATAATATTGAATTTTTAGCAAAGTCAAATGTAGGTTTAGGATTAGTGTTTGATCGGATTATGCAGCCCCAAAAATCTATTCAATATTATAAAGAGGCCATTCGGTTGGCTGAAACAATTCATGAAGATAAAATTAAATTGTCAGGACTGGTAAATTTGCAAAGTTGTTATGGGATGTGCTATGATGAACGTCAACAAGTAAAATATCTAGATTCGGTCAAATATTACTGCTTTCAAACTTTAAAACTAGCAAAGAAATTAAACTCAAAAAAGGAGATAATTCGAACTTATGTAACATTAGCAGGCATCTATCTTTCTGAAAAAAAATACTCCAAGGCGCTATCATATTGCGATAGTGTAATTGTCATGGCAGATATAGAGCGCAATAAATCTCAATTGCATTCGGTCTATTTTAAAATGGCTCAATGCTATATTGAAATGAAAGACTATAAAAAAGCTATAACTGCAGCCAACTTTTCACTTCAATTTGCTGATAATAATGCAAAGAAAGCAAATGCAATTTATCGATTATTTGAGGCTAATAAGATGATTGGAAATTTTGAAAAAGCCCTTGAATATCACGAACAATTGAAAACATTAGATGAAGAAGTATTGAGCAACGATCGATTAAAGGCTGTAACAGAGCTTGAACAGAAGTATGAAAAATCAAAGAATGAGAAAACAATCAAAGAATTAAATCAAGCATCTGAAATTAAATCATTAAGAATTAGAGTTCTGCTATTTGGTATCGTATTGGCTGTTTTTATTATTCTTATTGTATTTTTTGTATTTCGACAGAAAGCATTGAGAAGCAAACAAGCTATTCTGGAAATTGAACAACGATTAAATCGGTCGAGAATGAATCCTCATTTCTTCTTTAATGCAATGACTACTTTGCAAGGGCTGGCCTTGAAAGAAAATGATGGAAAAAAAATGGCCATATACTTGTACAAATTTTCGAGTCTAATGCGTAAGACGTTAGAAAGTTCATTCAATGATTATATCACGATAGATGATGAATTGAATTTTATAAATCATTATATCGAGTTGCAACTTTTAAAACAAAAAGATAAATTTGAATTTCATGTTGACATATCATCAGATATTGAAAGGTCTGAAATATTGGTTCCCTCTATGATTATACAGCCATTTCTAGAAAACGCTGTAGAACATGGATTTGAGACTATTGATTATGTAGGGAAAATAAATTTGACTATTCAAACTTCAGCTTCAGAACTGCATATTGCTATTTCTGATAATGGTAAGGGAATAGTAGAGTCAGACATTAATAATAACAAACATATATCAAGAGCCGTTCAAATAACTAAAGATAGATTGTACCTCATTTCAATACTGAGTAAGATGAAATCTAGCTATTCAATTAAAAAGATAGAACCTCATGGTGTTGAAATAAAATTAGTTTTACCTTTGCTGTATGAGCATCCGAGCATTAGTGATAGATAATGAAACTGAAATCAGGGATAGTGTACTCGACCTTGTTACAGTATTTTGTCCAGATGTTTCTGAACTTAACTGGGCTACTAGTGTAGTGTCAGGGATAGATAAAATAAAGAAGTTTAAACCGGATCTGGTTTTCCTAGATGTAGAGTTGGGCGATGGTACAGGTATGGATTTACTGTCACATTTTGAAGAAATTACGTTTGATGTAATTTTTATTACAGCTCATAATAAGTACGCAGTAGATGCTTTTAGATTATGTGCTATTGATTTCCTGTTAAAGCCAATTAATCCAGAGGAGTTGGTTCGTGCTGTACAAAAAGTAGTAGAAAAAAAAGAGCAAAATATTATTTTTAGACAACTAAAGATATTAAATGAAAGTTACAAAGCAGCTGCATCAGCTGATAGAAAAATTGTGTTGAAGGATTCAGATTCCATTTTTTTTCTAAAAACAAAAGATATCATTCGATGTGAGTCAGATGGGGCTTATACTACTTTTCATCTTTTGAATAAAGACAAAATAATTATTTCCAAAACAATTAAAGAATATGATGAGTTATTGGCACCATTCGGTTTTCTGAGAACCCATCAGTCCCACTTAGTAAATAGTCTTTATATTAAACGGTTTGATAAAAATGATGGTGGGGTTCTTGTTTTAGAAGATAATAATTCAGTGCCTGTATCTCAACGAAAGAAAGACTTTATCCTTGATTTTTTAAAAGGTATGTAAAAGAATTATTTGAATTGTTCAATCGAATTTTCGATCGTTTCTGTCGAATGTTTAACGGTTCTAATCGAATATTGAATCAATGATATTCATGTTGGAGTTTAAACTACATTTACAAGTACTATTAATACCCACATCAATGAAAATCATTTATTTCTACTCAGTTTTTTTAGTATTTTTTTCTCAATTTGTATTAGCTCAAAATACTAAAATTCGCACTCCTAAATTGTCAAACATTACAAATATTAATAAGCCTAGTCCTACCAAAGATGCTGCAGACTTAAATGCTGAATTAGGGAAGCTATTTAAACCAGCTTCAACTAATGAATTTAATATCGAAAATGGCGGCATAGACAATGCTGAAAATACCTATCAACAATATGTAAAATTATGTGCTGATTTATTGGCGAATGGTGGGAAAGCTCGGGTTGTAAGTGCTAAACTAGCCAATCGATATAGATATGCTCAGGGTTTATCTGAAGAACTCAATGGTTTTGATGTTCGTGCAAAAGGGATCAAAAAGGATTTTGACAAATCCATTGAAGAGAAGTGGTCTTTAAGTAATTACTATTTAGCAAAGAAATATGTGGTCTATTGGGAAACAGCGATGGTACTTATGCCTGAGGATCCTGCTTTCAAACAAAATTTTGATATTGCCACTCAATTGGTTTCTGAAATGGGAACTTTAGATGATGTAAAATCGAAATCAAAAGCAAGTCTGAATAATCGTTTGTCGAGTGTAAAGATACCTGCTGCCGTAAGGAAAGATATAAACACAGAGAATATGTTTAAAAAGGCGTTTATCGCAGAAGGTTGGAATGAAACCATTGCTGTTGTTCACTTAAGGGATACAGATTGGAAAATTGTTAAACACCCAAACACAGGAGTTATACTAGGTAGATCTCAAACTGCTTCGATAGCCACTAAAAATCAATCAGGTGATTGTGTTCTTTATTTATTTACCATAATACAAGACTACAATGGAAGTGGTTATCAATCGAATGCACGTAGAAGTAGCCACAATGCAGTTCCTATGGCATGTGAAAATTTAAATTAACTCGGTAAAATAATTTACAATACATCTTTCATTTTAAAAAAATACAAAAAAAATAATTTTATGGAATACTATATTATATTAGCGGTAGTGGTTATGACCCCTGTAATAATCATTCTCTCTATGTACAAGAAGAAAAAGAAATAATCTAAATTAATTTACTGAAAATTAAATAACTATGAAAAAACATATCCTAAAGTTGAAATTTATACTATTATATTCTTACCTCACAACAATCCTATTGTTTTTTGTTTCGAATAATGCTTTAGCTCAATGTTGGCAAAATATACAAGCAGGAGGCTATTTTAACCTAGCTATCAAAACTGATGGTACTATATGGGCTTGGGGTGTAAATACGTATGGCCAACTAGGAAATGGAACAAATGGTTATTTAATAATTCCAACACAAATTGGATTAGCCAATAATTGGCAAAGCATTTCGCCAGGCTTTTATCATACTCTAGCTATTAAATCTGATGGCACCCTTTGGGCTTGGGGTGATAATTCTGCAGGGGAGTTAGGAGACGGAACATACATAAACAAGAGTATCCCAACACAAATTGGCCTAGATACAAATTGGCAAACTGTTATTGCTGGAGAACTACATAGTATAGCAATCAAAACGGATAGTACGTTGTGGGCATGGGGATCGAATTTATATGGGCAATTAGGAGATGGAACCAATGTAGATAAAAATACACCTATCCAAATAGGCATCGGCAGTACTTGGCAAACTATTGCAGCTGGATATCATCATACAATCGCTCTAAAAACAGATGGTACAATGTGGGCTTTTGGACGCAATTACGCTGGTCAGTTAGGAGATGGAACGATAATAGATAAAAATGTACCTACACAAATAGGTCTAGCTACCAATTGGCAAAGTATATCTGCATCAAATGCAAACTCATCTGCAATCAATGCCAATGGTAATCTTTTTACTTGGGGCTATAATTTTTGGGGACAATTGGGGTCTGGTTCGAATTCAAGCCAAAACTCACCATATCAAGTAGGTGGTAATACATGGCAAAGCGTAAAATCTGGAGCATTTTCAACCTTAGCGATCAAAACAAATGGCACATTATGGGCTTGTGGAAATAATTTCGCTGGTCAGTTAGGAGATGGAACAAATATCAATAAAAATACCTTTACTCAAATAGGTTTAAATACCAATTGGCAAAGCATATCTGCAGGAGCAGAACATTCCATAGCGACAAAAACAGATGGGACCCTTTGGGCTTGGGGAGGTAATTTGAATTTCCAGTTAGGTGATGGTACTTTTACAAATAAAAATACGCCAACTTATATTGCAGGGGCAGGATGCTTTCCTTTACCTGTTCATTTACTTTCATTTAATGCAAATAAATGTAAGAGAACCAATGTTTGTCTTACATGGGAAAGTGCGTCTGAATATAACTTGAGTTGTTACGATGTAGAATCTTCAACAGACGGTATTTATTTTACAAGAATAGCAACTCTTTCTGCTAAAAATGAAATAAAGAACAATTATTATTTTACGGATTTAAATCCAAAAGGAAAGCTTTATTATCGTTTGAAAATGATCGACATTGATCAAACCTTTTCGTACAGTGAAATTGTAGAAATCGACTATAATAAAGAAACTGCTATACAAATATTCCCTAACCCAGCGAATACCTCTATCCGCATTAATGGACTAAATGGGTTGTCGGTAGTTGAACTTGTTACAATGCAGGGACAAGTGGTATCCCGTATTCGAACAATTTCTAGTAAAATTGAAATACCTACAAATGAATTGAGGAATGGTATTTATCAATTGAAAATTTACCAAAACCAACAGGTCCAAACCGAAAAAGTAGTTATACAACATTAATTTAATTGTGTTATTCCCTTTGAGTTTCACAATTGGAAGCCTCAGTTTTATTGTAAATTCGAGTGAATTAAATGAAGTATACATTTTTCTTGTTCTTATTTGTTGATATCAACAACATACACGAATGCAAAATTATAAACTACTAAATTTGTTTTATGGTTTAGGGTTACTGAATTTAGCATTGCTAAAAACTCTGTAATATTAAAAACATTTTTAATCCAAATTACGCGATAGGATTTGAATAACGAAAATTTTAGCGTGTTAGTTGGGATTAATAGGAGACTTTATCTGCTAAGAAAAGCAAACTTACTTCGCCAAATAATACAAGGTAGAACAATTACTATCATGAAGTATTTCGTTGGCATAACGTTGTACATCGTCGGCAGTGACACGATTATAATTCGAAAATTCTTTGTTCATATTTTCGGCATCGCCTAGCAATTCATAGAATGCAAGGTTGTTGGCTCTGTTGAGTAGATTGAGGTCTTCAAAAGCAATCATACTCTCAATTTTGTTTTTGACTTTTTCTAATTCTAGTTCACTTACTTTTTCGTTTTTCATCAATTCCAGTTCTTCTACAATGGCCGCATCTGCATCTTCGGGTTTGATGGTTGGGAGTATTTTGCCTTCTACTACCAATAAGCCATTTTCTACACTGCCTGTATGGTAGCAATCTATTTGACTAAAAAGTTGTTTGTCTTTGACTAAACGTTGGTATAATCTGGATGATTGACCTCCAGATAATACTTCGGTAATTAAATCAGCTGGGTAGTAATCTGGGCTCATGCGATCTGCAATATGATATGCTTTGTAGATCACACTGACAGGTACATCTTTAGTGAGGATAAGTTTGCGGGCTTCTGTTTGTTTGGGTTCTTTAGGTATCGAACGCACATATTTTTCTCCTGCTTCGATAGGTCCAAACCATTTTTCGGACAATCGTTTAACTTCGTCGGTCGTAATATTGCCGGCTACACAAAGCACTGCATTGGAAGGACGATAATGTTTGAAAAAGAAATTTTTCACGTCCTGCAATTCTGCATCTTCAACATGAGCCAATTCTTTGCCTATAGTCATCCATCGATATGGATGTGAGGTATAAGCAAGTTCGCGGAGGTTTTTCCAGACATCGCCATATGGCTTGTTGATATAGTGTTCTTTGAATTCTTCGCATACGACTTTACGTTGTACATCCAAACTTTTTTCATTGAAGGCCAAACTCAGCATGCGGTCACTTTCAAGCCAAAATGCCGTTTCGACATTTTGAGCAGGAAGTTGGATATAGTAATTGGTAATATCATTCGTGGTGTAGGCATTGTTTTCGCCACCTGCCATTTGTAATGGTTCGTCGTAGTCGGGAATATTAACGGAACCGCCAAACATGAGGTGCTCAAATAAATGTGCAAAGCCTGTTTGATTTGGATTCTCATCGCGCGCGCCAACATCGTACAATACATTTACAGCAACCATAGGAGTGGTTATGTCTGTATGAACGATTACGCGAAGTCCGTTATCCAATGAGAATTTATCAAATTTTATCATAACGCAAAAGTAAGGAGAAGCGAGTGAAAAGTTTGCAGAAAGATATGAGATCGGAGACGTGAGATGTTGAAGAGAATTTATAATGATTTCAATATGTATACAAATACGCTAACTTTTTTGGTTACCTCGCAATGCTCACCTTTTCTCCAATCTCATATCTCACGTCTCACATCTTATTTAAAAGATAGCGCTCTTTAATCACTCCAATATGATGTAATTCATGCCCGCAAATAATCCATGCACATGCTCGCACACTCATATTGTAATTGCTGGCTATTCCAATTCGTTTCAGAACAGTGGAAGATTGATTGTTGAAAAATGTGATGGTCGCATTACGAGTCGTCGTAAACTCTTTGATGAGTTTAGAGGTTGGTATTTGATTGGCCTTGGCTTCAATAGCAAAACTATTTTCGTCAAAAAAAGGCAATGGGGACTTGTCATTTCGCGCAAATCGCATAGCGCGATAGACAAACACTCGCTCACAGTCTATAAGATGCTGAATGATATCTTTAATACTCCATTTTCCTTCGGTATAAGGTGTAGTCAATTGTTCGTCGGATAAAAATTTGATGAGTTCAACGGTTGTTTTCGCATTCAACTTGAGTTGATTTAGTACACTTTTCGTTTTGTCTACTTTCTTAATATAGTTTTCGTAATACATGGCGTATTCGAGGTAAGATGGCTCAGTTATGTTTTTCATAATTCTTTGAAATAATTGGCTAATCTACTTTAAAAAGTGTAACGGAAGAATATAAATATGAATAAAAAAGTTTCAATTTTTATCCATTTGAATTGCCGTTCATCAAATAAAATGATTATTTAGTTTACAGAACAATTAATTTTGGGGCACAACATTAAAACATGCTAGAATTACAACATTTAAAGAAATATTATGCTACACAAAAGGCGGTAGATGATGTTAGTCTTACTGTTCGAAATGGGAGTATTTTTGGTTTATTAGGGCCCAATGGTGCAGGCAAATCGAGTTTGCTACGAATGGTTACAGGTATTACCCTGCCCGACGAAGGAAGTATATTGTTTGGCGGAGAACATTTTAACGCTGAAAAACATAGTCGCTATATTGGATATATGCCCGAAGAACGAGGCCTTTACAAAAAAATGAAAATTGGTGAACAGACGCTTTATTTAGCACAGTTAAAAGGTCTTAGCAAAGGTGAGTCAATGCAGAAAATCAACTATTGGTTTGATAAGTTGGACATGCATTCCTGGTGGAACAAGAAAGTTGAGGACTTAAGCAAAGGGATGTCACAAAAATTGCAATTTGTAACCACTGTATTGCACGAACCCAAGTTGTTGATTCTCGATGAACCCTTTAGTGGACTTGACCCTGTCAATAGTGAAGTGATTAAGCAAGAAATATTTGAATTGGCACAACGGGGTACAACGATCATGTTTTCAACCCATCGTATGGAGCAGGTAGAAGAGATTTGTGAGGATATCGCATTGGTTCATCAAGGGAAAATTATCTTGAATGGTTCAGTAGCATCGATTAAACAGCAATTTAAGGAAAATCGTTTTATGCTTGTGACCGATAGGCCTTTGAATCGATTTGAGGAGTTGGTCATTGAGCAGCAAGGAACGAATTATACTTTTCAATATAAAGATACAGCAAATGCAAAACAGATATTAAGCTATTGTTTGGAGCAAGATATTCAGATTTTGAAGTATCAAGAGATTTTGCCTTCGCTCAATGATATCTTTATTCGGCATGTAGAAGGAAGTGCTGCACGCACATTTTCAATGAATAGTTAATTTATAAAAACGCAACAATGAATAAAATTTGGTTAATCATACAACGTGAATATTTAACTCGAGTGCGAAAAAAATCGTTTTTAGTTACAACGATTTTAATCCCAATATTGGTGTTTGGCTTAATGACTTCTATGATTGTGTTGTCACTCAAAAGCGAACAAAAACAAACTATAGCAGTTCTTGATGACTCTGGTTTTTTTAAACATAAACTAGACACTACATCTAAATCATTCTCTTTTATTTATGTCGAAAAAAAAGAACAAGAAACCAACAAACAATTAATTGATCGCACAAACTCTGATATACTATTGCACATCTACCCGTTTAAAGGACTTGAGGCTGATAGCATTTTAATGTTTAAAGAAGGTGGAGTTAGTTTGTTGGCTAAAAATTTTATTGGCGATGAGCTAGATGCACAATATCAAATACGATTATTAGAATCGGCGGGGATAGATAAAGTCCAAATCGATAGTATCAACAGTCGTTCGTTACAATTAAAGAGTTATGATTTGGACAACAATAAAGAAACCAATTCTGAAATCTCATCGGGCATTGGTTATGTCATGGGTTTTTTGATTTATATTATTATATTTATTTATGGTGCTGGCGTAATGCGGGGTGTAATGGAGGAAAAGACAAATCGGATAGCAGAGGTTATTATAAGCAGCGTTAAGCCTTTTCAATTGATGATGGGAAAAATAATAGGAATTGGACTTGTAGGTCTAACTCAGTTTGGGTTGTGGGCTATTCTGATGTTGATATTGAATATTGCTTTGCCATTTTTAATTCCTGGTATGAGTGAATCTGTCCAAACGGGAATGCCTATAACAACAGATGTTCAAGCTGCTGTTCAATCTATTGACGACAATGATAAATTGAAATTGTATAACGCAGTAATGAACCAAAATTGGGGTTTGATTTTGAGCTGTTTTTTGTTTTATTTCCTAGGAGGATATTTCTTATATGCTGCTATGTTTGCTGCAGTAGGTAGTTTGGTCAATGAAGATCCTCAAGAGGCACAACAACTTACCATACCTATTACAATGCCTATTATATTTGGATTTATCATTATGGCCACTTCTGTCAATGATCCACATAGTAACTTATCTGTATTTGGTAGTTTATTTCCATTAACTTCACCTATAGTTATGATGGCGCGAATTCCATATGGAGTACCTGTATGGCAACTCATTTTATCAATGGGTTTGTTAATCCTTGGGTTTATATTAATGACTTGGCTAAGTGCTAAAATATATCGAACTGGAATTTTACTTTATGGCAAAAAAATAACCTGGAAAGAAGTGTTAAAATGGATTCGATATAGTTAATCGATTAATTTATTTCATCAACTAGCATTTGTAAAAAAACTTTTCTGCAAACGAATAAAGATAATATGATGAAAAAACCTATAAAACCAATAATACTCATTTTTATCCACGATGGTTTCTTGTAGTTATACGGCTCTCCTGGAAAATCTAAAATTTGAAAAATTGGACTTTCTGAAAGGAGTTTAAATCGTGCATTTTGATATGCTGTTGCAGTAGTTGCATAAAGTTGTTCTATTTCTGCACGTTCACGTAATAGTTTTGTTTGTGGTATACCAGTAGAGTATTTGACCGAAAGTTGATTGGCGTCTTGAAAGCCTGCTATAGCGCTTTCAACAGCGCCAAGTTCTTCTTTTAGCGAGTCACGCATAAATTTTATTTTGTCCAAATCATTGCGGGGTTTTTCTGTAGCCACTTGCACATAGTATTCTGATATTTCCGCTAGTATTGCTAAATTAATTTCTTTTGTCAACTCTTTATCGTGAGACGTAGTAATGACTTTTGTAAACTCAGATTTTTCAACATTAACTTCAACATTTTTGGTTAAGAGAGAAGCCCCGATGTATTGAACTTGGCTTGAATCCTTAGGTTTTAATTTTATTTTTTTGTCAAAAATACCACAATGAGTATTGTAGTCGTAAATCAACCATTGAGCGATGGTCTTAAATTTTTTATTCTTACTCGGTGGTGTATTAGCTATTCGTGTTGAAAGGGTTTTACTGCCTACTAATTCTTTGATATTATATATAACAGAAAAATCAGTTTTGTCTGAAATGCCGAATTGCGCTTTGATAGCATCAATAGGGCTATTTGAGGATTTGCTAAATGAAAGTGGAAATATTTTAGAAAAAGTTTCCACTTTTGTATCAATACTGGATACATAAAATGCAATAATTATAGCAAAAATGCCAGATCCAATTAAAATAAACAAAAAATTTCGTAGAATTTTTTGAATAATTGCTTTGATATAATTGATTTGAGTTGACAAAGAAAATTAATTTAAAGATTTAGACAATACAAGTAAAGTGGCTAATGTAGTTATTGCAGAAAGGGTATATGCAAAGATTTCTGAAAAGTTAGATTTACGCTCTTTAGTTGGTTTTTTAGGTATTGTAACAATTGAACCTTCTTTGACATTCGGATGTTTTCTAAAAAATAAAAAGTTTTTTGTTGCTTTAATTCTACCGTTCTGATACTTAACTGTTATGCGTTTTTTCCAAGGGTTTTCACCAAATCCACCTGCGGATGCGATATAATAATCTACAGAATTAAATTTCTTATCAAATTTAATATTTATGGGGGATTGAATTTCTCCTCTAACAGAAACGATGTCGTTAATAGTTGGTATTATAATAACATCGCCATCTTTTAAAATCAAATCATGTTTTGTACCATTCTTGCTCATGATTAAAGGAAGATCAATGATGATTTGACCAATATTTTGTCTAATTAGTTTGGCGCCTTCAGGGTAAGCTGAATTTTTTAAACCTCCAGATCTTTTTATGAGTGAAGATATCCGCTCATTTTTTTGGATTAATGGGTATTCCCCTGAATAATTTATCTCACCTACGATTTGAATTGTTTCTTGAGTTACAAATTCGATTTTCTTACGAACATAAATTCTGTCGAGTGGTTGTAGAACCAAGTTTTCAGATACTTGGTCTATTTCAAGATTGGAGTTTATTGAGACTATTCTTATATTACTGCCTTTAGATTCAATATTGTATTTATCTACAGAGTCTACGATATTAGATATTTCAATTCTGCCATTTTCAGCATCAAGTGTTAACCCACCTGCAAGCAAAAGGGCATCTTTTAGTTTTAAGTTCTTTACATATTGTATTTGAGTTGGGTTTCTTACATTCCCAAGTATTTGTATTGTGAAATTTTGTTCGAAATCCTTAGTTGATAATATTGTGATTTTGTCACCAGCAAAAACTTCAATATTTTGAGAAGGATTATTTTCTAAGTCGCGTAAATCTATTTTTATCGCATCAGATTCCAAAGAGTTGGAACCTCTAAGGACATATGCTCTGGGAAGATACGCTGTAGTCGCTATTCCTCCCGCTCTGTTCAATATGTCGCTTAATTTTTCATTTTTTCTTACTTCGTACTCATCAGGATAATTTACAGAACCGCCAATACGGACTACGTTTTTCAATCCTGGATTTATAGGTTTTAAAGAAACTACATCACCATCTTTTAAAATCAAATCATTGTAAATATCATTTTTGTAAGAATCAAAATATTCTCTACCGGGAATATCAATGTATTTTTCTGTTTCATTTGAGATAGTCTTTATATGAATGAGTGAATTTCTGGCGTTAGATAGAGGTCCTCCTGCATAATCTATTAATTCGCGTAAACCTTCATCACCAGTCAATTGATAGTACATTGGCCGTTTAAACATGCCTTCAGCATTAACAATTTTATCATACACATCTACATATATGTAATCATTGTCTTCAAGGTAAACCTCATCGGCATATTTATCTTTTTGCAAATACTTGTATAAATCAATGATTTCGACTGTACGGCCATCACGTTTTATCTCAATTTTTCTTAAATTTCCTATTGAACTAAGTCCGCCTGCTCTGTACAAAGCGTTCAAAGCAGTATTAAAAGCTGAAATGGTATATGTACCTTGCTTGGCAACTTCTCCTAATATTGTTACTCTTATAGTTCGAGATTTACCCATTTGTACTTCTACATTGGTATTTTGAGGTACAATTTTTCTGAATTTACTTTCTATAATCCTTGATGCAGCATCGAATGTCATGCCTTGTAAATAAATTTTACCTATTAAACGCGGGAATATACTGCCATCTTTACCTATCACATACGGCTGTTGCAATTCGGCACTTCCCCAAAGGGAAACAATGAGTTCATCGCCAGGCCCTAATCTATAGTCACTTGGAGGTGTTGTAGGGTTTTTATCAGATAAATCAAATACGTTGTTTGAGAAGAAGTTAGCGCCATACACGACTTTTTTACCAATGCCCACATCCTTGTCTGCTTCGTCATTTGCAGCTTTACCTATTTCTTGTTTTTTATCTTTAGAGCCAAGATATTTGATATAGTCAGGGTCATTTTTGTATAGCTCTAACAATTCTTCCTCTTGTGTTTTTGTTTGCTTTTGCCCATTTAAATCTTTAAACTGATCGGGATTTACATTTTCGTTTTTTGGATCAGATTTTCCATTTTGTAATTTATTTTGAGGATCTGTATTTTGTTGATCTGGATTTTGTTGGTTGTTATTTTGTTGATTATTTTCTTTATTGAAAAAGTTCGTATTTTGTTGATTAGGGTCTAAATATGGGTTTTGATATGGATTAGTACCATATGGATTTTGGTAAATATTATTGTTTGGGGAGCTGTTTTGGTTGTTATTTTGGTTGTTGTTTTGATTATTATTATTCTGTTGGTTTGTGTTCCCTGTATTTCCGCCTGTTTGGGCAAGCAAAGTAATTGGCAACAGAAAAGCTAGGATTAAGAGTGTTTTTTTCATATCGAGTAATCGGTCAAAAGTAATAAATTTAATTAATTTATGCGTTGTATAGTTTCAAATAGGGTGTTAAATTCATCCCAGATTCCATGCACAACGTCTTTTGCAGGCGTAATATTGTCAATTAAAGATGATACTTGGCCAATTTCAAGTTCCCCATCTGTTAAATCGCCCTCAAACATGCCTTTTTTGGCTCTTGCCTTCCCCAACAGCGCATTTAAGTCTTCAATTGATGCACATTCGTTTTCTGATTGTTTGACTCTTGTATAAAAATCATTTTTTAACAAACGCACCGGAGTTAATTTTTTTAAAACAAGTTCTGTATCACCTTCATTAGCTTCTACTATTTTTTGTTTAAAATTAATATGACTTGAGGCTTCAGGCGTACATACAAAGCGACTTCCTATTTGTACGCCTTCCGCTCCCAATATCATTGTTGCTAGCATTGAAGAACCGTTTGCAATGCCTCCAGCGGCTATAAGTGGGATGTCTATGACTTTACGGACTGCAGGAATTAGGCATAGTGTTGTGGTTTCTTCTCTTCCATTGTGACCGCCTGCTTCAAATCCTTCTGCTACAACAGCGTCTACTCCGGCATCTTGACATTTAATGGCAAATTTTGCAGATGAAACTACGTGCGCAACCTTGATGCCTTCTTTTTTTAAAATAGAAGTCCAAGTTTTAGGATTTCCAGCAGATGTAAAAACTATTGGTACTTTATGCCTTAAAATTAATTCAATGTGTTTGTCAATATCAGGATAAAGCAAAGGTAAATTCACCCCAAATGGTTTGTTTGTAGCTGCTTTGCACTGTTTTAAATGCTCTTCCAGAATATCTGGATACATGCTTCCAGCGCCTATAAGTCCCAATCCGCCTGCATTGCTTACTGCTGATGCCAGCTTCCAGCCCGAAGCCCATATCATGCCAGCTTGTATGATAGGTAGGTCTATATTAAAAAGTTGTGTGATTCTATTGTCAAAGGTTTTTCTATCTGCTGAAAAATGTCCAAAATGAGTCATATATAATTAATCTGAATGTTTTATTTACTTACTTAAGTCTATTTCTGTATTGTCACCTATATTTAAACTTTGGCTAGCGCCACATATATAGGCATCGCTTCCAATCAAGGATGAATGAAGGACAACCTTCTCAATGACTGAATATGAGCCAATGATAGAATCTTTGACCATTGAGGATCGAATGATAGCTTTTTCACCAATGGTTACATTTGGACCAATAATTGAGTTTTCAATTTCGCAACCTTCGGCAATACTAACTGGGTGAATGATAATGGTGTTGTCAAAAAAAGGAATTTCTTCTGATGCGAATTCGACTTTGTTGAGTAAAATAGCGTTGGTTTCAAGTAAAGTTTCTTTTTTGCCACAGTCGAACCAATTATTAACTTGAAAAGTACCTATTTCGACATTGTTATGCACAAGGGAATTGATTACACTAGTCAAGTGATATTCTTCAATACTACCTTCATTGATATAGTCTTTTTCTATGATGTCAAATAGTTTTTTTGTTTCAACTATTTTATAAATCCCAACCAATGCCATATTTGACTTTGGAATTTTTGGTTTTTCTATTGCGTTTTTGACTAAACCATCAATCCCGATTTCAGCCACACCAAATTCCCTTGGGTCATCTACTTTTTTAATCCCTACCAAAGATTTGCTACTTGCCAATACTTCTTTTAAATTGTAATCGCAAATAGTATCACCATAAACGATTAGGATGTCTTCGTCAGGAAGTATGTAATCTTTGGCAAGAAATATAGCATGTCCAGTACCTGAACGTTCGTGTTGAATAATAAATGTAGCATTGATTTGTGGGTATTTTTCCTCTACATACAACTTTATTTTTTCTCCCAAATATCCAATAATAAATATAAAATCGTTTTGCCCAGCATCGATAAACTGATCTAAGATAAAACTCAGGATAGTCTTACCAGCAAGAGGGATTAATGGTTTGGGCTGGGTGTAAGTATGTGGTCTAAGTTTTGCGCCAGCTCCTGCTACAGGTATGATTACTTTCATCGTTGTTATGGTTTTGTGTTTAGATGTATTTGACCCACAAATAGTAAAATAATATTGTGTTGATTAACTTTATTTAAAAACAAAATTATATCATTTATCTTTAACCCCTAAAATTGAATACAAATATGCAATACGATAGCCAAATATTCGAACTTATCCAACAGGAATTTCAACGTCAGCAACATGGATTGGAATTAATTGCTTCTGAAAATTTTACAAGCGAGCAAGTTATGAAGGCTATGGGAAATGTTATGACCAATAAATATGCTGAAGGATACCCTGGAAAACGCTACTATGGCGGATGCGAAATAGTAGATAAAAGCGAACAGCTGGCTATTGATCGCGCAAAGCAAATATTTAATGTTGAATTTGCGAATGTACAACCACACTCGGGTGCTCAAGCCAATGCAGCATTGATGTTGGCCATTCTCAAGCCAGGAGATAAAATTTTAGGCCTCGATTTAAGTATGGGAGGACATTTAACCCATGGTTCGCCCGTCAATTTTTCGGGAAAATTATACCAACCTTTCTTTTATGGCGTAAAAAAAGAAGACGGAATAGTTGATTACGATATGATGGAATCGGTGGCCATGCAAGAAAAACCTAAATTAATCATTTGTGGTGCATCAGCTTACAGTCGCGATTGGGATTATGCACGTATCCGAGCTATTGCCGATAAAATCAATGCATTGGTTTTGTGCGACATGTCACATCCTGCAGGTTTAATCGCTAAAGGGTTGTTGAGTTCGCCTTTCGAACATTGTCATTTTGTAACTTCTACGACACATAAAACTTTGCGTGGACCTAGAGGTGGGATTATTTTAATGAAATCGGATTTTGAAAATCCTATGGGCATTACAGGTCCTAAAGGTGAAATCAGAATGATGAGTGATTTGATTAATTTAGCCGTATTTCCTGGCACGCAAGGCGGTCCACTTGAGCATGTCATTGCTGCAAAAGCTGTTTCTTTTTTCGAAATCATGCATGAAGATTTTTTAGTGTATTCTAAACAAGTCATTGCTAATGCCAAAGCAATGGAGTTGGCTTTCAAAGCCAAAAATTATGATATCGTTTCGGGAGGTACAGATAATCACCTATTGCTAATCGATCTCAGAAATAAGAATATATCTGGCAAAAAAGCTGAAAATACACTTGTCAAAGCTGATATAACAATCAATAAAAATATGGTACCTTTTGACGATAAATCGCCATTTATAACTTCTGGAATCAGAGTAGGATTGCCGGCTTTAACCACACGTGGCTTAAATGAATCTCATATGGGACAAATCGTAGATTGGATGGACACAATTATGATGGATACAGATAATGAAAGCAAAATCAGCCATGTTAAACATGAAATCAATGAATTTATGTCCCAATTCCCATTATATCCAAACTGGACAATTTAAATAAATTTAAATTAGATTGTTTCCCGATTGCTTTTCCACCATTTGTACCCTATGAAAATAATAAAGGTCAATGGCATAAAAGCCAGGTAAATGATGCCTGTATTAAGCCCACGTGCGCTATTGTCATCCAATGAGGCGGCAGTTTTTGTACACATTGCACATTGAGCAGATGCCAAAGTGCTGAATAAAACAAATATAAAACTAAGTAGCTTGCGTTTCATAATGCAAAGTTGAGTAAAGTTTGGCACAACTCAAAATAGAAACTAATGATGATGTGTTGATGAGGTATTTTATACCCTAAATTCAATTTATTGTCAATTTTTTAATTAAAATTTATTGAAATAATAATATCAGAAATATGACTTTTAGTATAAATATTTGAAACTCTGCACTTTATACGCCTAAAAAAGCTTAAATTTGCAAATTGCCCTTTTTTGAACGGTGGGCATTCAACTTATGGCGCTGTCCCCAATCATAAAACATATCTATAATCATGGTTCCGATGAAGTCATTCGGCGTGGTAAACGAATATTTCTCACACAAGGTGTAAAGCTGATTCGAAAGGATGATTTTACAAATCAATTGATTTTTAAAGTACGAAATGATCAATATTTTAATCAGTACAACGTAACTGTATCAAAATATCAAGATGAAAAAACACTAACAGCACGCTGCCAATGTCCTTACAATATGGGAGAGATTTGCCGTCATGAAGTGGCTGCACTTTTTCAATTGAATGATTTAATTCTCAATCAAACCCTAGATTCTACCAAAGCAACTTTTGATCAAAAGCACACCATGATACGCATGCTGAGTATCGATTTGAAATCTTTGCGTTTGTTTACATCTGAAGCACTTTTTGAGGAAGCAGAAAAACTATCTAAGTTCAATAAACTTAAAATTAGTTTAGCTGAAAATGAACGTGTAGAGGCCGACATTAAAATGGACGATGAAATATTTAATGTCAAATTGAAACGTAATGATGATAAGTCTTTTGATACTTCTTGTAATTGTACCGAAAAAAGACATCCATTGTGCAAACATAAAGCGGCGTTGTTTTTGCAATTGTTGAACAATCACGGGCCACAATATTTTGATTCCATTCGAAATTGGGATAGTCAAAAAAACAAATTGCTGAGTCTTTATGGATACACATTGACCGATGACTTGACAGGTAAATTTGATTTTTATTACCAGGATTCGAAACCTTTTTTGAAGGTGTTGGATCCAACTATAAAAAAAGTAAGTACGCCTTTTTCACCTCAAAAAGAAATATTACGTGAGTCATCTGTAATAGAACCTGTTAAACGAGAAGACTACACTAAACGATTGGGCGTTGTGCTGAATTTACAAGAAGAAAATTATCCCTATTTCTCAATTGATTTGATTGAAGGTGAGCTTGCAAAGGATCACAATAGTTTTGCAGGATTAGTCAATAAGTTGGATTTGACCAAGTATGTCAACCCTGAAAATTATCCCAAAGAGGATAGGGATATTTTGGGCTGGGGAAGAAAATTACAGAAAAACGAAATCAATAAATATATTTCTAAGAATTCACCATTTGGTGATTTATGGGAAAATATAGTTCAGTCTCCCCAAGAATGGACAGGAGAATCGAAAACTTTATTGTATGACTATTTACATCCTAAGTTGTTGAAGACATTTGACATTTTAAGTTTCCAAAATCCATTGTACATATTGCCTATAGGGAAGCCTTACAAATCAACTTCGTTGGTACAAGTCAACTATATGCATCATAATGTGTATCCTGCATTTAAAGTCAAGACAAAAGGAAAAGATATTTTAGTCGATATATTATTGCAAGCCGATGATAAAGTTTATGATATTTCGGACAACAAACTTAAAAATAGTTTGCTATATTTAATTGGAGATAAAGTTTTTTTAATCAACAAATCTATTGATGCATCTAATATATCTTCTTTGATTCCTCATCAGCTAGTTAAATCTGCTGAATGGACCAGTACTTTGTTGGAAAAAATAATGCCGCTTAGCAAAAACTATGAAATTCATTTTGAAGATGGCTTAATTGAATACAAAAATTCAATTGCACCTAAGCGAGCTTTAGAGCTCAGCGAACAAGGTTCCTATTTTATTATAAAACCTATTTTCGAATATGAAAATGCTGTAGCAGAATGGAATGATGAACACAACATTTCTACTAACATTGAAGGTAAGGTTATAATGATGCAACGTGATAAAGAAGCGGAACATCTCTTTGTAGATATGTTGCAAGGCTTGCATGTTAGCCTCAGAAAACCTGAGTATGAAAATCATTTTGCAATTCATTCAAAACATGCATTAGCTAAAAACTGGTTTTTTAGTTTTTTCGATAAGTTGAAAGAAGAAAATGTTGCTGTATTTGGCTACGAAAACTTGAAGAATTTCAAAATAAACAAATCAAAACCAACTACAAAAGTTTATATTTCATCTAATCTTGATTGGTTTGATACTGAGCTTGAAATTGATTTTGAAGGTCAGTCGGCTAGTTTAGCTGCAATACAAAAAGCATTGTCGGCTAAGCAGAATTATGTCAAACTGGATGATGGTACTTATGGTTTGCTACCAGAAGAATGGTTGAAAAAGTTCTCATTGTTGTTTAAAATGGCTGATGCTACAGGTAAAAAATTACGCATCAGTAAGTTTAATTTCAGTGTCATAGATGAGCTACATGATATGATAGATGATGAGGATATTAAGAAAGAGTTGAATGAAAAGAAAGAAATGCTCTTGAATGAAAATCCTGAAAAATACCAACACATTGAAGTGCCACCACAATTAAATGCATCATTGCGTCCATATCAGATAGCAGGGTTCCAATGGTTTACGTATTTGGATTCGGTCAAATGGGGTGGTTTATTGGCAGATGATATGGGTTTGGGTAAGACCATACAAACTTTGACTTTTTTACAGCATTATAAAAATAAAAACGAAGGATTACGAGCGATTGTTGTATGCCCGACAACGTTGTTGTTTAACTGGGAAAATGAGATCAATAAATTTACGCCAGAGCTTACATATATTATTCACCATGGTACTAGTCGAACTTCAAATCCTGAAAGTTTATTGAAATACAATATTGTGATTTCAACTTATGGAACAATGCGAAGTGATGTTGAAATGTTTATGCGAAACGAATTTGATTATGTTATATTAGATGAGTCGCAAACTATAAAAAATCCTACGAGTAAAGTTGCTAAAGCAGTCCAATTATTGAATTGTAAAAATAGAATTGCGCTGAGTGGTACACCAATGCAAAACAATACTTTTGATATATTCTCTCAAATGAATTTCTTGAATCCTGGCATGTTAGGCAGTAAAGATTTTTTCAAACAAGAATTTGCTAAGCCTGTAGATAAATTTCAAGATGATGAAACAAAACAACATCTTCGAAAGTTAATTTATCCCTTTTTATTGCGAAGAACCAAAGAGCAGGTAGCACGAGATTTGCCAGAGAAAACAGAGGTTACTTTGTACTGCGAAATGGGCAAAGAGCAACGCTCGATTTACGATGCTTATCGCAACATGTATCGTTCGCAAATATTGGGCACAATAGAAACACAAGGAATACAAAAATCTCAATTTGCAATATTGCAAGGTTTGATGAAGTTGAGGCAAATATGTGATTCGCCTGCTATATTAAAAGATGAAACTGCTTATGATAATCATAGTGTAAAATTAGACGAAATAGTACGTGAATTGACAGAAAATATAGGCATTCATAAAGCCTTGGTATTTTCGCAATTTTTAGGTATGCTTGCATTGATCAAACAAAAATTGATTGAGCACAATGTGAAATTTCAATACTTCGACGGAAGCTATACTGCTATTCAACGCGAGCAAGCTATACGAGATTTTCAAGACAATGAAGAGTGCACTGTGTTTTTGATTTCATTGAAAGCTGGAGGTATGGGTCTTAACTTGACTGCCGCTGATTATGTTTATATTGTCGATCCTTGGTGGAATCCAGCCGTGGAGCAACAAGCTATAGATCGAACCCATCGTATTGGACAAACTAAAAATATATTTGCTTACCGAATGATTTGTAAAGATACGGTTGAAGAAAAAATTATGACTCTGAAGGAGAAGAAAAATTCATTGGTGAAAGATATTGTAAGTGATGATAGCAATATGGTGAAACAATTAACTCGTGAAGATGTAAATTATTTATTTAGTTAAATTCGAATGATATATAATGAGGAATAATCTAGAACGTTTGATTAAACAAAAAGTACCATTTAAGTCGCCTAAAGTAAAAGCAGAAATTGGTCTTATCTATATATCTTATTTGTTAAATATTAATCAACAAGATTTTTTTAAAGAGTACCAAATTACCTCTCAGCAGTATAATGTATTGCGCATATTGAGAGGCCAATTTCCGAATCCAGTCAATATCAATTTAATTCGTGATCGTATGATTGATCGAATGAGCGATGCTTCTAGAATTGTAGATCGATTACAAAAGCAAGGATTTGTGACCAAACAAACCAACAATATTGACAAGCGAAACACGGATGTTTTAATCTCAGAAAAAGCTTTAAATATGTTGTTGGAAATTGATGTTAAAATGGAATATACCGAGTCTTTGCTTGGCCATTTAGACGGGGAAGAAATAGAACATCTTAATGTATTGATAGACAAGATATTAGAGGTTAAATAGATTTTTTCTATAGGCTTAAACCTCAAATTCTTTTATAGAAAAGAATTGAATGTATTATATTTGACACATGCCATCTCTTCCTCTTGAGAAACACATCAAAATGAATGCTGCTTTTGTAAATGAATATTACAAGGGCGTAGTTGGCATTATCGTCCTAAATAATAGCATTCTTTTGGAACTTGAAAATTATTTAAGCAATTTCAAATTAACATATCAACAGTTTAATATATTAAGAATTTTAAAAGGGCAATATCCAAATGGAGTTCAGTTGAGCCTCATAAAAGAAAGGATGTTGCATAAGCAAAGTGATGTGTCTCGACTTGTAGATCGATTGGTGGGTATGGGCTGGGTGAGTAAAAAAGTTGACGAAGAGAATAAGCGAAAATTATATATTGGCCTTAGTGAAGAAGGATTAGCATTGATTAATTCTATTGACATCAATGGAATAGAATTTAAATCGTTGATGACTCATTTAAACACATCTGAGATCAAGAATTTCAATGAATTGATTGGTAAAATCATTTCCAAAATGGGAGATAATTCTGAATTATAATATCTTCTAATTAGTAGTTTAATAATTTCTGAATTGTTTCATGTAATCTATTTTTAGCCATAAAGTTTTGTTCTAATTCTATTGAAAAAGGAACAGGTGTATCTAGGCTTGCGCATCTATGTATTGGAGCGTCTAAATGTTCAAAGCAATGTTCACTTATCCATGCTGAAAGTTCGCCGCCAATGCCACCAATAAGAGTATCTTCATGCAAAAGTAACACTTTGCCTGTATGTAGAACACTTTCGCGAATAGCATTATAGTCTAAGGGTAATAGCGTACGTAAATCTAAAATATCTATCGAAATAGAAGGGTTGGCTTTTGAATATTCCATAGCCCAATGAACACCACTACCATAGGTTATGATACTGATGTCTTCGCCAGTTTGTACTCGATTTGCCTTGCCGATTTCTATAGTATAATAACCTTCTGGCACCATTCCACTGATACTACGGTATAAGGCTTTGTGTTCAAAAAACAATATAGGATTAGGATCTTCGAAAGCTGAAATAAGCAAACCTTTTGCATCATAAGGCGATGATGGATAAATGACTTTTAAACCAGGTGTATGCGTAAACCATGCTTCATTGCATTGCGAATGAAATGGACCTGCGCCTACACCACCTCCAGTAGGCATACGAACAACAACATCGGCGTTTTGTCCCCATCTGTAATGTATTTTAGCCAAGTTATTAATGATTTGGTTAAATCCAACCGTCACGAAATCAGCAAATTGCATCTCCATCATAGATTTAAAACCTTTGATGCTAAGACCAAGTGCTGAACCAATGATTGCACTTTCGCACAAAGGTGTATTTCGTACCCGATCTTTGCCATACTTTGTCATGAGACCCTCTGTAACTTTGAATGCGCCGCCGTATTCTGCAATGTCTTGTCCCATTAATACTAGCTTATCAAATCGGTTCATACTTTCATCAATACCTTCGCTGATAGCTTGTATAAACTTTATTTCTTTTGAAGGTGTATTTGTTGTTGAAGAAGAAATGCTTTGATATGGCGCATAAATATCGTTTAATTCTTCTTGTGTATTTGGAACTATTGTTTCCACATTAAAACCACGTTCTAGGCTTTGTTCTATGTAGTTTTTATTATCTTCTCTAATGGCATCTATTTGGGATTGATTCAGCACTTTTTGGTTTATTAAAAAGTCTTCATAATTGTGCAAAGGATCCTTTTTGCCCCATTCTTCGAATAATTCTTTTGGTACATATTTAACCCCGCTCGCTTCCTCATGGCCTCGCATCCTAAAGGTCATACATTCAACAATAATAGGCTTTTGTTCTTCAATACAATATTTACGAGCTTGTTTGATTTGATCGTAAACTTCAAGTAAATTATTGCCGTCAATTGTAATGGCTTTGATGCCATAGCCAATGCCTTTATCTGCAAGTTGTTTGCAAATAAATTGTTCGCTGCTTGGTGTACTTAAGCCATATCCATTATTTTCTATTATAAAAATAACTGGGAGATTCCATACTGCAGCTACATTTAATGCTTCATGAAAATCACCTTCACTTGTAGCGCCATCGCCTGTAAATGCTAGTGAAACTTTTTGTTCTTTTTTTAATTGATGAGCCAAAGCTATACCATCGGCAATGGCCAATTGAGGACCTAAGTGAGAAATCATGCCACAAATATGGTGTTCGTTGCTACCAAAGTGAAAACTACGTTCGCGTCCTTTACTGTAGCCTTCTTTGCTGCCTTGCCACTGCATGAAAAGTTTGTCGAGGGGCATTTTGCGAGATGTAAAAACACCAAGGTTTCTGTGCATTGGCATGATATATTCATCAGCATCAAGCGCCATAGTGGCACCTACTGCTACTGCTTCTTGACCAATGCCGCTAAACCATTTGCTTATGCGTCCTTGTCTCAACAAAATGAGCATTTTTTCTTCTATCATGCGAGGAAGTAATAGTTCTTTGTAAAGATCTATTAATTCCAAATCGGAGTAATTTTTACGATCGAAAATCATGCGACAAAGATAGTTTCAAAGTGTGAAGTAATATCACTATTTTGAACTAAAAACTCTTATTGTTCGTTAAACTCGTATTTTGAAAATTTGGATTGAAAATGAGCTTCTCGGTTTATATCAAATCAATTTGCTTTGCTAATTCAATATCTTTAATAGTGATAGAATGTGTAGTATGGGTAGACAATCTAAGTTTTACAACGTTATAGACATTGTAAATTTCAGGATGATGATCGGCAATTTCACTACGAATCCCAACTTCTAAGATAAATGCAAGTGCTTTTTTGAAATCAATAAAAGTAAACTCTCGCTCAAGGGCGTCATTTACTGATTTCCAATGTGCTAGTTGATCAATTTCGGCAGAAATATTTTCTACATCAATGTTTTTGTTCATTTGCTAAAGGTAAACTAGATTTCTCTATTGCTATCAAATCTTTCAAGTTCATTTGCAACTTCAGTAAGGAAACTTGCTCCTAATGAACCATCTACTATACGATGATCATAACTTAATGATAAGTACATCATATGTCTAATGGCGATAACATCTCCTTGAGGTGTTTCCAAGACCATAGGTCTTTTTTTGATTGCACCAACAGCTAAAATAGCCACTTGTGGTTGATTGATAATAGGTGTTCCCATCAAACTTCCAAATGTTCCAACGTTGGTCATTGTAAACGTACCGCCTTGTGTGTCGTCTGGTTTTAACTTGTTTGATTTGGCATTTGAACCCAATGAATTAACTTCTTTAGTTAAACCAAAAAGATTTTTTGTATCAGCATTTTTAATCACAGGTACAATCAAATTGCCAGATGGTAGAGCAGCAGCCATGCCAATATTAATATCTTTTTTCAAAATGATATTGTTGCCTTCTAAGCTACAATTGATCATTGGATATTTTTTAATAGCATTCACAATTGCTTCAATAAATATTGGTGTAAACGTGATTTTTTCGCTGTATTTTTTCTCAAATGAACTTTTGATTTTGTTTCTCCAATTTACGATGTTTGTTACATCGGCTTCAGTGAAACTTGTCACATGGGGTGAAGTTGCTTTACTTTTTACCATGTGGTCCGCAATTAGTTTTCGCATGCGGTCCATTTCAATAATTTCAACATTTCCACCACCTGTATAAGTGGAGGGAGCCTGTGGAGTAGGTGTTACTTGAGTTGTAGTTGTCGTTTCTACTTGTGCTTGAATTGTATTTTCTACTGGAGCTGGTTGTTGGCCAGATTTGCGAGCTGCAACATAATTCAATATATCTTTTTTGGTTACGCGGCCTTCGTTACCTGTGCCATTGATTTGTTCTAATTCCGTCATGCTTACACCTTCGGAAGATGCGATATTAAGCACTAGGGGTGAATAAAATTTGGCTGAAGTTGAACCAGAATTAGAGTTAGTATTTGAAATTGGAACTTGAACAGTTGGAGTTGCAACTGGTTGTACTACTTGAGCTGAACTTTGTTGAGGTACAGATGCTGTTGCAGATCCAGAAGTATTGATTCGAGCTATAACTTTACCTACGGGTACTACATCATTTTCGTTAAATAGTATTTCTACTATAGTACCTTCTGCAGTAGATGGTACTTCGCTATCGACTTTATCTGTTGCGATTTCAAGCAATGTTTCATCCATTTTGACTGAGTCGCCAGGCTTTTTGTGCCATTTCAATATAGTGGCTTCCATGATACTTTCTCCCATTTTGGGCATTACTAAATCAACTACTGACATATATAAAGATGTTTTAAGGGTGTAAATGTATAAAAAAATACGATTTGGAGCGGTTATTTTATGCTTAAGTCAGTTTAACTATTTTACAATCCCATGACAAACTAGCCTATTTTATTGGTTAAAAGACATAAATAGTTCATAAAAAGGTATTAATTTTGATGTGAATTGTGTAAAGTTTTATAAATCTACTAAATAGGAGATGCTGGTATAGTTATTTCCTGCCAAAAATGTCTTGTATGAAAATGAGTTCTTTTTTAAAAATATATATAGGTATTATCCTGTTACTAAGCTTGTCTACTAAGGGAATTTGTCAAATGACAATAGTGCCTAATTTAACAGCCAATCAAATGGTTGATCGGCTTGTTGGCCCAGGGGTAGTTTATACAAACCCTTCCCTGACTTGTCCTACAAATGCTAGTGGTAAATTTGATAATGGAACGCTCACCACAATTACTATTGATAGTGGCATAGTTTTGACAACTGGATCTGCAATTCAAGTTAATTCACCTGCTGCGGTTTCTGCAAGCAACTCAAATGGAACTAATGGTGGTGATGCTAATTTACAAAATGCTGCAACGGGATCTATATTTGATTTGTGTAAGTTAGAGTTTGATTTTGTACCTATTGGAGATACTGTTAAATTTTATTATCGTTTTGGTTCTGATGAGTATCCAAACTATACGTGCTCTAACTTTAATGATATTTTTTCTTTTTTTATCTCTGGTCCTGGCTATGGTGTGCCCACTAATGTCGCATTGATTCCTGGTACAAACTGTCCTGTATCGATTAATACTGTCAATGGGTCAACATCAAATCCGTGTGGTTCGGTTACAGCACCTTGTGCCCCGCCCAACAATGCATTGTTTGTTAATAGTGCTTTTTCTACATCGGTAGTCTATAGTGGGTTAACCGCTAAATTGTTAGCGAAAGCAGCTGTTACACCTTGTTCTACTTATCACATGAAATTTGCCATTGCAGATGTCTTTGACCAAATATTGGACTCAGGTGTTTTTTTAGAAGCAAATAGTTTTACATCTGAGGCGGCTACTATATCTGCTGTTTCCTCGTCTAATAATATTCCTGCTGCAAATCCATTTGCAATAGAAGGCTGTACAGGTTCTACAATTACCATCTCAAGACCAAATGCAAAGCCTTATGCACAAAATGTTAGCTTAACTTATGCCGGAACCGCAACCATTGGAGCAGATTGTAACGTCTTGCCTAATTTTATTACAATACCTGCCAATGGTGTATCTGCAAGTTTAACCATTAATCCAGTTTTAGATGCCTTAATAGAAGGAACTGAAACTGTAAAAATTTATATATATGGAACCTTATGTGCAAACACCATAACAGATAGTATAACGGTTAATATTCAAGATTATCCATATTACAATGTAACTGATAATGATACGATTTGTCTTGGTCAAACCAAAGTGCTATCTGCAATTCCTACCCCTGCAAATGCAAACTTGACTTTTAGTTGGGCACCACCTGCTACATTGTCTCCAACTACAGGTACAATTGTCACGGCATCTCCAACATCTACGACTACATATACCGTTACATCTACATATCCTGGATGTCCTACTAAAGATTCAACTATAACAATATATGTTGAGCCGACACCAACAATCTCATTGACTGGAGTTAATATATCATGTTTTGGTTTCAATGATGGCTCAATTACAGCAAATGGAAATGCAACATATTTACCCGTTTCATACACATTGAATCCTGGCAATTCAGTACAGGTTTTAAACCCGACTACTTTCAGTAGCTTAGTGTCTGGACTGTATACAGTAACATTAACAAGTAGTGCAGGATGTACGACAACCTCAACTATTTCGTTGCAACAGCCACCTATTTTAGTAGTTAATGCATCTGGAACTACAATTCCTTGTGTTGCTGGATCTGCAACAATTACTGCTAGTGCCAATGGAGGTTCGCCAAGCTATCAATATGCGATCAATGGTGGTACATACCAAGGTTCGCCTGTTTTTTCAAATTTATTGACTGGTACCTATACCATTTCTGTAATTGATATCAATAATTGTACATCAACAACAACTGTAACAATAAACCAAGCTCCACCATTAGTTGTTACTCCTAATGCAACTCAAATAGCCTGTTATGGAGGTTTAGCAGCTGTATCCGTTAATGTTACAGGTGGTAATCCTATTTATCAATACAGTTTAAATGGTAGTCCATTTCAAACATCAAATTCATTTGCAAATTTGTCAGCTGGAATTTATACTGTAGTCGTGAGTGATGCTTCAAATTGTACTGAATCAACTGTAATTTCAATAATCCAACCAAGTCAATTGAGTGTTACAAGTACTTCAAGCCCAATTGACTGTCAAGGTGGAAATACAACTGTAAACGTATCTGCATTAGGTGGAACTCCTACGTATCAATATAGTCTAAATAACGGCCCGATTCAAACTGCCACCGCTTTTCCAACGGTATATGCAGGCACCTATACAATAACAGTAAGTGATTTAAACAATTGTACTGCAACAACAATTTTGCTTATTACTGAACCTACTTCTATGACTTGGGCATCATTTACGCAAAACATGCCGCCGTGTAATAATGCAAATTTAGGCCAGATAAGTGCTACTGCATCTGGTGGTGTTCCAGGATATACTTATGTTTTGAATCCGGGAGCTGTTTCAAACACAATTGGTCAATTTAATAATTTAGCTCCAGGTACATACACTGTAACTGCAACAGATTTAAACAATTGTTCATTGGCAAATGCAACAACATTAATTGTTTCAACCCCTCCTGTATTTACAAGTATAAATTCTACTGATGAAGACTGCTATAATGCTGCCATTGGTACTATTCAAGCTTCAGCTACAGGTCAAGGTATTGTGACTTATAATTTACAACCAGGAGCAATAACAAATACAACAGGGGATTTCTTTTATTTATTAGCAGGAACATACACCGTAACTGCTTCTACTCCGAATGGATGCTCAGCTACTACAATTGTGACAGTTTTTCAGCCAAGCCAATTGCAAGCTACTGCGAGTGCAAGTCCGATTTTTTGTGCTGGCTCAACTTCTACAATAACAGTAAGTGCAAGTGGAGGAACCCCAATTTACCAATACAAAATTAATGGTGGTGTATATCAATCAAGCAATTCTTTCCCTAATTTGAGTGCCGGTATTTATACGGTTGAGGTGACTGATTTAAATTCTTGTAACACAAGTATGATAGTTTCAATAGTTGCCTCTTTGCAGATTCAGCTAACTTCAACTGCTGGGACGATTCTTTGTAATGGCGGCACAACAACAATTTCAAATACAGTTGTTGGAGGTACTCCCAATTACCAATATAGTATTAATGGAGCAGGCTATCAAGCTTCTTCTAGTTTTTTAAATATTGCTGCCGGAGTTTATACAATTGTTGTTTCAGATCAGAATAATTGCACAGGAAGTACAGTTCTAACCTTAACGGATCCAACACCAGTACAATGGACAACAGTGAGCAGTACAGATATATTGTGTAATGGTGGAGCGGATGGTACGATCAGTGCTTTAGCCAATGGCGGAACAGGCACATTGACC
>Ga0247831_1000947_pt1 | contig 59157 bp, 75 predicted proteins | sample LaCruzMarch2015__9_FD_192406 | JGI IMG/M metagenome (GOLD analysis project Ga0247831, IMG submission 192406) | Freshwater microbial communities from meromictic Lake La Cruz, Castile-La Mancha, Spain - LaCruzMarch2015_1m | ecosystem: Environmental > Aquatic > Freshwater > Lake | place: Spain...
GTTTCTAACATAGAGATTACAAATAGTGGAAAAAAATACGAAGTAAATGATACCATAACAATAGGTTCTGCATCATTTGGTGGTGCGGAAAATTTAATTTTAACAGTAGTTAATCTTAATGCTACTCCAATGGTCTATGAAAGTTACAACAAAACCATCCAAAAAGACTTTGATGGGATTAATAAGTTAGTTGCAATAGCTAATGGTAGTTTATACATAACTGAATATATAACACAACCTATTGATTAATAAAAATAAATAAATAAATATGAGAATTTGTATATTATGTGAAGAAAGTAAAGTCATTCAAGTTAGACAACAAATGAAAAATGATAATATCTTTAATATAGATTTGTCACCTACTGGAGAATTACCTTCCACTCATAAATTATGTGTTATGGCGGTAACAGAGGAAAAGGCTAATCAACTTATTGAATCTGCGAAATTTTCGATAATTGAGAAAATGAATCCTAGGGAATTTTTAGAAAAGCATGGTTTAAAAAAAATTTCAAAAAATGGAACCTTTGGAGAATTTTAAATTAAAAAAAAAGTTTATTTCAAAAGAAGAATCTATTAAAATAGTAGATTGGATAAATTCAATAAATCATTCAGGTAATGATACGAATCACCATTTGGAATATTTATCAAAGTCTTTAAATGGTAATTCTTATATTTTTGATATATCTAATACATTTTTAACAAATTATATAACAAAATTTCAATCAATTTCTGATGTATCTAAAGAAGAATTGCCTGAATTTATTCATAATATAATTGACAGAATAAGTAATGAATTTAATTTTCCAAAAGATAATATGTTTTTACAAGCTATTGATATGAATACTGGCGGTGAGATTAAACCACATTATGATCCATCACTTAATGGTTATATTAATTATAAAGTTAATATAAGTATTTTATCTCAAAATTATAAAATATTTGTAGGAGATCAATCAATAGAAGTGGAAGAAACAGATCTTTATGCATTTGAGGCATCATTATATAAACATTGGACAAATGAATTTAATTCTAAAAGGATTTTTTTAAGTTTTGGATTTATATTACCATATTCAATATTAAATAGAGATGATAATGATCCAAGAGTTAGATTGTCAAAAAGAATAGAGAAGTATTTTCAAAATTCTAATATATAAAATATGATTAAAAAATATAAAGATTTTGTTTCGGAGAATTACTCTCAAGAAATTCATAATTCGATAGGAGAATATATTGAAAAATTATCAGAAAATGATAAGTTCATTCAAATGATTGTTGGTCAAATGACGGGTGATATTGATGTTTCGATCAGAATGTCTAATGCTATTAATTTATTAGATGATTTGCAAAAAGTTGAATTACTTAAAAGAGTTGAAAATCATCTAAACGGATTTGAAGGAGATGTAAATGTAAATGCAACAGTTGACTCTGGAACAGTTATTCCAACTGAAATAAATGAGGCGTATGGTAAAAGTGTTTTAAATACATTTTTTAAATGTCTTACAGCTCTCGGCTTTAAAGATAATACATCACAAACTAATGAAGTTCCGACAGAATTTCTAATCTTTTTTAAGTTAACTGGAGTTGAATCTTCTAAAATAGAAGGTGTTTTTAAACGTTTTAAGTCACTACAATCGATTAGTGTTGATTATAGTCGTCCAACTATGGGATTATATTTTGGAATCAAATGTGATGGTTTATTTGAATATGGATATTATTACGATGATTTGGTACCAATTGGTCAATTTAAATTAACTAAATCAGTATATAATCAAATCAGATTATTAGAATTTAAATCAGTTTCTGGTCTTAAAAAGATTTTGGTTAATCTTAATTTTGAGGATATTGTTTTAATGTGTAAGATTAAAACTGAGATGGATAAATTTAGTCCTGGATATTTTGAACAAAAGATGGTTCCTCAAATAAATGAAAGAACTATGACATTTGGATTTTATGGTGTTGGTAAGTGGGACAATGGTCAATTAGATTCTGGTGAATTTGAAAATGTTAAAAGTAATTTAAAGATGTTTTTATCAAAATATAAATGGTCTGAGAAGATTATGATAAGTATCCAGCCAAGTAAATTTTGGGTTTATATACAAATAAAATTAAAGTAATTATATATGAAAATTAAGAAATTTAACGAATCTATAACTAAAGAAGATTCACCATTCACCAACTGGGAAATGATGGAACAATTGATTGCCCCAATTTTTAAATATAATTGGACTATTTATTATAAATTTTATACTATGTATGATGAAGATGTAATGCCTCTTGGACCTAAACATACTAAGAACTTTACAGATAAATTTTGGGCAAAGACCGCGGATGATTTAGGATTAAATATAGAGAAAAATGGATATTCATCAGGGTCTACGAATAAAAGAATTGTATATGGTGCTATTATAGATATTAATGATCAAATATTTAATGGATTATCTGCTGATGAACAAAGAATGGGTAGGCATTTTTCAACTTATGATTCTGAAAAATTAATTCAAATTTTAGAAGATATTGAAAGAATCAAAGATGATTGTGTAACAGAAGGATATACTCTATCTATGTTTATGAAAAATGATGGATTTAATTCACCTACTAACTTTAATAGAGAGGCTCAAATATCATTATTAATATTAAATGATGTTTTTAAATAATATATAATCTATGAGATTAATTAAAACATATGAGGGATTTTTTGACTTTTTTAAGAAATCGGAAGATGATAAAATTGCTCTTGAATATATAAATAGACTTAAAAAGGTTAAAGGTATAAGCCCATATTCTATAAAACGAATAACGATGACGATATAACTTCCGCCCTTGGTAGAGGGGTTAGAGTAGGTTTTAGTATATTAAGATATGAAGTAGATTTTGATGATACACCTATTAAGTGTGCTAAAGTAATATCTAATCGACCAGATGGATTCGACAATCAATCACAGGAATTTATTATTAGTAAGGGTGGAATTAAAAAGAATTCTGCAGAATTCTATATACTTAGTGTCATAGTAGAGGATGAAAAAGAAAATATAAAAGCTAGTCCATCATTATTAAAAGAATTATATCATTTAATAGATGATATTTATAAAAAAGATAAAGAAGCTAGAAGAATTGAAAAAATTAAAAGAAATTTAAATAAAGCTTCTGATTTATTAGATTAATTATGAAATATATTAAATATTTAAAAGAAAGTATTATATCTGATAAAATTGATAGATTGGAAGATTTAACATATAATTTAAAAGATAATGATTTTATAGTTGATATTGTTAAAAATAATCCTTCAAGTTTTCGACTACATGATGGACCAGATTATATTGATTCGTTCACCAACTATAATTGGGCTAGTAATCAGATTTTTATCAACTGACTTCACTCATATTGAATGTTTACTTGATTAAATCAGTTTTAACATCTGTTATTATTTTGTAGCAGGGATTTTTTATTTATTCTATATCAAAAAGAGATCTTTATAATTCTAGTTTATAATATATACTTTATGAAATATTTAGAAAATTTTGAAGATAAAAATTTAAAAGATGATGATAAATATGAAATATCTCAAATATTTCAAAGTATAATATCTGATGATTTTTATGAAGATGAATACCATAGTAATCAAATATCATATAAATTAACAGATGATTCTATACTTATCTATATAGGTAGAAATTGTTTAGAAGAGTTTAAAAAAATTATTCCTAAAATAAAACATTTTATTAAAGTGGTCGAAGACTATGGATATTATCCACATATCCTTAATAACTATCAGAAAAAAAAGAAATTTGGAACAGAGTTAGAAGATTATACAAATTATTTAATAGAATTTTTTAAACATAGTGGAAATCCAAACCCGCTAACTATACTACTTTAAATTAATATATACTTTATGAAATATTTAGAAAATTTTAATTCATACGATAAAGAGCCAATTTTAGATTCCGTAGATGAATGGATAGAATTTTTGGATAATAGATATCCAATATATGATTTTAGAGATATGAAAACTATTGAGATAGAAGGTAAAATGAGATTTCTTTCAGGTAGTTTATTAACTAAAAAAAGATTGACGGACCAAATATTTTATGATATAAAAACAAGTGAAGAAATGCAAGGATCTAAGATTCATGAACCAAGTTTGAGAAAAGCTATAAAAGATTGGATTAATAAATATTCAAAATTAAATGAATCGTCAGAATATTTTGATAAAGATTTTGCAATCGCAAAGATTAAAGAACAATTTCCTTCTGATAAAGTTAAACAAATGTTGGATAAAGAAGTTCTTGAATGGACACCCGAAGATAAAGATAGTTCATATTATTTAAATCATTCAAGTGGTGAAGCTGAAGATACTATCATAACTCATTTAATTGATTGGTATTCTATAAAATACCCTTCATCATATTCAGAAGAAAGTGAAGAAGCTAGTAGTAATTATCCTGATCTTAAACAAGCTATTCAAAAAGAATATAACTTTCTAAATTATTAATTCTATAAATAAGAAAAAAGTTTTATTAATGTCTAAAGATTTAATAAAAAAATGGTCACCTCTTGGTGTCACAGACTCAAAATCAGATTGGTTTTCTCAATATTCTGAAATGGGAATAACACATTCATTAGAATTTCCAAGTATATTACCAATGGCTATGAGAGTAGCATCAAAAACAATTGGTATGGATTTAGTTTCTGTTCAACCACTGGCAGGTACCGGTATGTCTCAAGAAGAAATTGATCGTATCAATAATGAGGTCAAAAAAGAAAATCGTGATGGTAAAATCGATGCACTCATTGATGGTAAAGACTTTAAAGAAATTAAACCAGAAGAACATCCAGACTGGAAGCCACGTCCAGTAGTAAGCTTAATGTATATGGACTTTAAATATGGAGAAAAAAATGAAGAAGATGATGATGAATCAGCAATTAAAGGAAGAAAAGGTACAAGAAAAAAGAAAAATTGATTTAACAGTTTTTAAAAGTCCGGGAGTTCCAGTTGAAGAACGTGATATAAATTTTGTTGATAATTTTAATAGTTATAAAATTCACAAAATTCACAAAATTTTAAATAGAATCATGAGCGTATAATATATACACTCATGTATTATAATGTTTATTTAATTTCTTCCACTATTGAAGGAGATACTTGTTATAAAATTGGATATACCAAAAGAGATCCAATTCAAAGAATAAAAGAAATGAAAACAGGAAATGCTTCAGAATTAGAAGTAATTCAAACATTTAAATCTAAATGGGGAACTCAAATTGAATCAAAATTACATAAAATATTTCAGGATAAAAAAATAAGCGGTGAATGGTTTAGACTCACCGCTTATGATATTTCACAATTTAAAAAGTTTTGTGAACAAACACATCAAAGTTTTGAACTTTTATCAGAAAATAATACATGGTTTCAGAATTCCGGATTATATAAAAAATTTAATTAATTTTTATAAATTCAGAATTATTAATAGCCATATCAATCCATCTATTTAAAAATGAAGCTTTAATTTCATTATCAAAAGAAGTTGTTCCAAGATCAGAAGATAGTTTAAGGCCTTCTTTAATATATTCACTTGTTGAATCTTCAAATCCAGTTTGAGAATACATACTAAAATTATCCTCAACGGTTGAAATTGGAAATTGATATAATCCACCTTCTAACTGAACTTGATAGTATAAGTTACCAGATATGTAATGACTAAATTTGGCCATTACTTTACTTTTTAAAAGCTCTTTTTTTACATCATTTGAATTCATATTATATTTTATTTATTGTTGGATACTTAGAATCCATTTTATCAATTACGCTAAAAGGAGAACCACCCACTCCAGAATATTTTATATCTTCAAATCCATTCTCTGCAGTAATCATAGAATCTTTTTCATCAATTGCACCTGTAAACTTATCAAATCCTTTTTTATTTTCAATTTTACCAGTTGAAGGATTATAGGAACCCCAATCTGCTGGTCTATCAGGACCAATGGGTTCTATAAAATAAGTTTTTCCAGTTCTATAAGAATTTACAACGAATCTACCCGATTCATCACGATTAGTTAAAAAATTCTTTTTAAATTCGGCCATTGTTTTCATAATTAATTTTATTTTTTAGTAGCGATACCAGGAATCGAACCTGGTCCACAAGGATATGAGCCGAGTGAGCTTGCCGTTACACCATATCGCCATTTGTACAGAAGATGAGATTCGAACTCATAAAAAAACTAAGGTTTGAGCTTAGCGCGTACTACCAATTTCGCCACTTCTGCATTTTTAGTACTCCAGGTCGGACTCGAACCGACAGTGTTTTCCTCGTGGGTGCTAGTTTCTAAAACTAGTGCGTTTCAACCATTTCGCCACTGGAGCATTTAGTTTTTATTACAATTCGAATTTAGATATAAAAGAATCCAATCTTTCATAAATGTTTCTTGTCATTTTTCCATTTAATTCTATGAACCGTCATTGAATATAGTAACTTATATATATATATGTAGTTTTGACCGGATTCGAACCGGTGACTTTTTGGATGTCGACCAAACGCTCTAACCACTGAGCTACAAAACTATTTGTTGAATGTGGTAGGGTTTTCTCCTACATTTGTGGTGGTTAACTATTCCCAATATCCACACCAGTCTATTCGTCTGGAGCTGTTTTAGTTTATCAGCATTCACACATCCATTGAGCCTATGGAGGGATTTGAACCCCCGATGTCTTATTAAGTTCCAGTTTACAAAACTGGCGCAATCGGCCACTATGCGACACAGGCATTAAAATGGAGGAAATTTTTAAAAGTGGTTTTTACTGAAGGACTTGAACCCTCTAAAGTTTGATTTTAAGTCAAATTGTGTAACCAATTCACGAAGTAACACTTTCAATCACCATCCATTTCTGTTGGATTGGTCGGTTACGATCCGACTCTCTTCGCGATATCAGCGCGATGCTTTCCCGATTAAGCTACAATCCAATTTTATCAGTACCCCGAAGTGGATTCGAACCACTGCCACTTGCATGTAAAACAAGTACGCTCCCATTACGCCACCGGGGCAAGTTGAGCACAGAGGGGGACTCGAACCCCCGACGGTCTTTACGACTACGGCTTTGCAGGCCGTTGCATTCGCCACTCTACCATCTGTGCATTTAAAGGAAAGAAAATATTAGAAGAGTATTTTTATCAAAATTAAAGTTTGCGAAGTAACTCTATCTAATCACTATTCCTTTTGAGCCTCGTACCGGTATCGATCCGATTTATCTGGGTTACAAATCCAGTGCATCACCTTTTATGCTTACGAGGCTTATTTTGCTGACTGGGTGGGTAACGATCCCACTATCCTCGGTTTAACAAACCGCCGCTGTACCATACTAGCTTCCAATCAATATGTCGGTGTGACTGGAATTGAACCAGCATTTTCACTTACCAATTACCCGTAGCAATCTTATCAGGATTGAGGGTTACACACCGTTTTGAGGACAGGGTGGGAGTCGAACCCACGATGGAATTTTCATTCACCAGATTAACAGTCTGGACTTTTCGGCCACTAAAGCAACCCATCCTTTTTTGTAGCCCCTACGGGATTCGAACCCATATTCTCGATTTAGAAGACCGATGTCCTTTCCAGTTGAACGAAGGAGCCATATTTAGAAAGTCGGCCATCGCTATTTGGCTTCAGGTACCTCATGTTTTACACACGGCACCCAGGCTTCGAGCCTGTATTTGTCATTGCGACTTTCTTTGTACCCAAGGAGAGACTCGAACTCTCATATCCTTTCGGACGCCGGTTTCTAAGACCGGAGTGTCTACCATTCCACCACCAAGGCATTACCATTTCGCATTTTTTTATATAAGAGTGCGATATGACACCTTCTCTTTTTGTACTCCCCATCGGATTCGAACCGATACCTGTACAGGGTTTAAGTCTGTTGCCTCTGCCAATTGGGCTACGGGAGCGTATAAAACAAAAAACCCGAACTTCTTTCGATGTTCGGGTTTGTATCTTATTTGGAGTTATTTACTTCATTATGAGATAAATCCAAATTTTGCACAACCCGAACCGACGGTTCTAATACATAACGTATTATTCACCACCATTGTGAGATTCAAATTGATATTTAGATTCATTGTTTTCATTATTTCTTATATATTAAAAAGTTTAAGTCCCTTTTCTGTTTTTTTAATTTCTTTTACAAATATACGAAGATTTTTATAATCTCCAAATTTATTTTTAATTTATTTTAAATTTTCAAAGAAATCACATAATTCCTTTATTAGTTTTTCATTGTTTTCAACTATATTTTTTTCTGATTCTTCACTGCTATAGTTCATTGGGTTATTAAAGTTTAAATTTGTTTTAAACCCCTTTTTCTTTGCCCAATCTAACATATTATCTAATGCCCAAAAAACTTCTTCCGGAGTGTCGCTTCCCCAAGAATGTAATAATGTTAAGAAAAATTCATTCATTATGTAAATATAGTAATTTTTTTTTAAATTTATGCTACTTCTAAAACTTCAATATCAAAAATCAAAGTTTGTCCTGCTAATGGATGATTAGCATCAACGATTATATTATCATCATTAACTTCTCTAACCATAAATGTAACCATTTCACCATTTTGCATATTTGCTTGAAGTGACTGTCCAACTTGAACACCTTGTGGTGCATTAGTTTTTGGAACGGTTACTCTTAATTCATCTTTATATTCACCATAAGCTTCAACAGCTGGAATTTCAACAGTTTTTTTATCACCAGGTGATAGTCCTAAAATTCCATTTTCAAAACCTGGAATTAGTGTTCCTTCTCCGATAACGAATTCAATTGGTTCTCTACCTTCTTTTAATGAGGAATCAAATTCTTCATTATTTGTTAAACGACCAGTATAATGTGCTTTAACTTTACTACCTTCTTTAATCATCTTATTTAATTTAGTTTTTATTTGTATAAAAAGATATTAAGAAAGTTGTGGTGAATTATATTTAATAATTAATCAAGATCGAAGATCATTTTATAATATTTTCTAATGTAGTTCGGAAGTTTACCATGTTTCTCCTCACATCTTTTAAAGAGGTCAGCTTGGATAATTGCATTATATTGATCTAAATTATTTGAAAAAACTTTAGTTCGTATATCAATATGTGCATCTGCACCATCTTCACCCTTATAAGCGTCTATCAAACTTTTATAAGAACCTGATATCTTTGCAGGTAATACATTATTAGACTCGTTAAACTTTTTTAAATGTTTCATATTTATAAATGATTTCATTATATATTAAAAAGTCCAGTTAAAATGTTCTAATTTTTTAATATATACACCTATGAAGTATTTAAAATTATTTGATTCCTATCGAAATAAAGAAATTCTAGATGAAGTTGAAGATATTAAATTGATATTACAAGATTTTAAAGATGATTATTCGATTTTCGATTGTGTGGTTGATGTTGAATTTGTTCAAAAAGGACCAAAAAATTCTATTTCTAGTTTTTTTGTAAAAGGTGATCATATACAAATAGAACTTATGAAGAAAAGAAAAAGTAGATCAATTAATAGATATGAACTTGATTCAGAATTTAATTCCTCTGAGATAAAAAATGAAATAAATCGAATACTAGATATTTACAGGAATAATACTATTGAATTTTTAGTTTGTGTAAGTGATAGTAAAAACACTTCTTATGGGTTTCTCCGTGGTAAATGGTCTAAATTAAGTGAAGATGAATTTATGAAAATTATTAATAATGATCAAAAATTAATTGGAATAGATATCAGAATATATTTAGATATTGATCAAAAATTTGAATCTATTGAATATACTCCTTTGGAGATTGAAGAAACTATTGAATATATAAAAGATATTTATTCAGAAATAGATGATGAATTTAGTGTAAAGATTATTCCACAAAATATAGAAGCTAAAGATTTTCGACATATTGACGTCCAGATTTTCAAAAAATCTAATATTCCATATAAAATCGATAACTTTACTGGCGCTGAAGTCGAAGATTGGGTAAAGTATAAACCATCAAAATTTAAATTATCTGAAATAATGAGCACCATACTAACATCTAAAAGTTTTATAGAATCAATAGACGGTGTAATATCTAAAATTTGGATGCAGGGAAATAATGAGATGAGTATTATTGGTCCTCAAAATATAAATGAACTGATTAACCGACCATCTCGTTTTTTACCAGGGAAAAAGGCTTGGGAAGTTTTAGAAATAAAACAAATTAATATAAAATATAGTATATGAAATATTTAAAATTATTTGAATCTTTTGATATAGATGACGACTCTGAGCATCTAAAAGATTTATCTTTAGATCTAAAAGATGAGGAAGAGTGGAACGTAACTGTTTATACAAATACTGAGAAGTATAATGAAGATGATTATTCTTGTAAAGTTATTCTTGAACCATTAGATGTATTTGATTGGGATGAGGAAGGTATAAATAAAAAAGGTGGTAAGATAAATGATACACTAATTCAATATCTGGACAATATTATTAGATATATGGAAGACTATGTGTATAGAATTATCTTATCAAGTGATAACTCAACAAAAGAAGAGGCAATTATTTTAAATACTATTGAGGAATTCAAAAATTGGATAGAGGAACAATTAAAACATCAACAAGGTAATATAATGACATATGGGTTTAAAGGAGATTTAATCATTATAGAATTCTATGAAAAAGAAATTAATGAATCTGTTACTTTTTTGGGTATAAAATATAAATACGATTGGTGTCAACCCGGAAGTCCAATTAGGAAAGAAATTGAGGAATATATTAAAGATATAATAACAAGTAATATTGAAGAAATATGGCGTTATACATATCATATATCTTGGACACAATCAAATGGTCCTTATATTTGGATTTCTGGTAAATTGAAAAATAATGGATTACATATATACAAGCCACTTTTAAGTGAAATAGAACCTTATATAAAACAAATAACATCATATCTAAATTCGGAAGGATTTTCATCTGAAATAAAATATTTTCCAAATAAAGAAAATTTTACACAAGTTTATATTCATTTTAAAATGTTGGAAACATAAAGTTTACAAATACTATAAATAATATATACTTTATGAAAAAATTCTCAGAGTCACAAATGTCTATATTCGATTCTACCGAACCATTAGACTTTAAATCTCTTTTTAAAAAAATTGAATCATTACAATCCTGGATATTTAAATCAAATGGTCTTGGAATGATGTCAATTATTGATGATATATTCAAAGAATATAATTATGAGACACCATTAAATCAAAAACAAATTGATAAATTTAATCAAGGTGTTGAGTTATTAAAAAAAACCTCAATGCCATCAACATATATCGATTCTCAACTATCTTATAAAATTCCTGGTGGAATAAGATCACTTAAGTTAGTATTAGATGAAAATGGAGACTGGGATCATGTTAATAAGTTAAATACAAATTATTCAGATTTATCTGAACTTTTGGTTGAATTAATAAAAAGAGGTTGCGATAATAATTATGAAAGAGGTAAAGTTGTTTATGACTTAGTTATCGATGATCCTAAAAAAGGATTACTATCTATAAAACCACATTTAAAAAATCTAATAATTCACTACTTCATTAAAAATGGAAATGGATTAGATGATTTTAAAAAATTCACAAATTATTCAATAAGGATGTCAAAGATAGGAGAAGAAGCAGAAGATAATGTAATTGCATTTCTACAATCTAAAGGTTTATCAATTGTTTATTCTGGTGGAAATGGTGATTTTTTGGATATGATATTCGGAACAGATATAATAGTACTTTTAAATAATGAATATAAAACTGTTCAAGTAAAAAATAGAATTAATGACTGGAACAAATTAAGTTATTATAAAGTAGATTGGGTGGCTGAAACAAATCCGATACGAATTTATATCTTAAAAGATAGATCTATTGTAGATCTTTAATTATCTAAAAGAATATTTAATAAATAATCTCTTTTAATTATTTTTATATCAATTTTTTTGAAAAAAGATGCATGTTTTACTCTACCATCAATTAGAGTATAATAGATCTGATTTACTTTTCCACCATTCTTCCTCTTCCTCTTCTCAATACTATGAACTATTACCAGTTCATCTTGTAAGTAAAGATAATTAGGTAATCCATGTTTATTTAATTCTTCCCAGTATTGACCAGGTAATTTACAATTTGTTTCTGCGATAATAGATTTAATTTGTGGAGCGTAAGGGAATCGAACCCTGTTTTTCAGAACAACTTGCAAAGTTGTTTGGTCACGCCTGTACAACGCCCCCTTCTTTTTGTGGAGAATATCGGATTTGAACCGATTACCTTTTGTATGCCATACAAACGCTCTAGCCAATTGAGCTAATTCCCCTGGAGCCGGACCCTGGGACTAACAGGGAGTCCTCCGGCATTTTTTGAGCGAAAGACGGGATTTGAACCCGCGGCCTTCTCCTTGGCAAGGAGACAATCTACCTCTGATCTACTTTCGCATAAATGACACGTACTTATGGAAGACCGCAAACTACAATAAGCTGATATTTTCTACAGCGGTTTTCGTGCCATTTTTGAGCAGATAGTGGGATTTGAACCCACGATGTGACTTTATCTGACCGGATTGGAAATCCGGTGCAATCGACCAAACTATGCGACATCTGCTTTTGAGCAAAATGTGGGAATCAAACCCCGTCCCCACATTGGAAGTGTGGTGCTTTATCATTAAGCTACATTTTGCTTATTTAGTTGGCGAGGTGGGATTTGAACCCACGATTGAAGTTATCTCAAGGTACCGCTACAGGTATAGTGTGTATAAGACACCACTGCTACACGCCAATAATAAAAAAACCCAGTCAATTTTATTGACTGGGTTTATCTTTAGTTTTATATTTTTATTAAAAACTTTTTGACATAACACAGTCGTTGACTCTCGCTCCCGCGCCGCCTCCGATTATTGCTATTGTTATGTTTAAAGTTTTCATTTTATTCTTATTTTAGTTTATACAAATATATATTAAAAAGTTTTATCCTCCTAATATATTTTTAAAAATTTTCACCATATTTTTTATACATCCTAATCCATTTTCTTATGGAATTATCTGAAACACCATATTTTTTACCAGTTGCAACATATCCTATTTCATTAACTTCAAGTAATAACTGTTCATATGGTGGTCTTTGAACTTTTCTTAATTGTGTTCTGGATTTTGTTATCTTTATATTTGGATTTCTATTAGAATAGCATTTTTTACATTTTTTACTTTTTACTTTTTTATTTTCACCACACTCACAAATATTGTGAGTTTTTTTATTATTAGATTTATCATAAACTTTATTTCCACGACAGTGTGTTTCTAATGTTGCGTTACAATTAGGACAGACTATTCTTAGGTTTTCAATTCTATTATCATATCTATTGCCATTTATATGATCAAGTATAAGTGACATTCTTTTACCTTCCCAATTTTCATCTTGACCACAAAGTTCACAAATACTAACTTTCAATCCTTCTTTATAAAGTCTTTTCTTTAAATGGTTAGATTTAAATATTGATCCATTTACTAAAATATCAGATAAATCTAATTTTTTATATAGTGATATTGGATGTCCATTTTTAGGAACTCCAAATTTGAAATGTGATATATCAATATCATTTCTTATCAAGAAATTAGATAATGTGTTAAAATTGCCACCATTATTTTTTAATCCCAAAGATTTAAGTACATCACTTTTATTGAAACTAATTTTTACTATCGATTTAATAAATTCTATATTATCCCACATTTGACTTTTCTATTTATTTATATATAAATAAATCGAGCCTCTCCTGATTATAGTAAATTTTGTCGGTAGAGAGGGATTTGAACCCACGAACTCCGAAGAGGACAGTTTTACAGACTGCCAGCTTTAACCACTTGCATATCTACCGTTATAAAAGTCGGAATCGAACCCGACATAGTTGAATTAATGGTAGCCCGTAGGGGTAACGATCCCCTCTTTTTTGGTTGAAAACCAAGAGTCCTTCCTCTAGACGAACGGGCCAATTTGTAGTCCTAACGGGGATCGAACCCGCATTTCAAGTTTGAGAAACTTGTATCCTGACCATTAGATGATAGGACCATTTACAATATATTTAAAACAAAAAACCCAGTCAATTTGATTTGACTGGGTTACTTGTGTTTTTAGTTAATATTTTATATCAACTTTTCACAGACATAGTATCTCCAGTCGCTGAGTGTTCTTCATACGATTCATAATAATATGTTGTTACAGTTGTCATGATTTCTTTATTTAAATTGTTCTATTTTGTTTTACAAATATACGGAGATTTTTTAAACCACCAAATATTTGTAAAACTTTTTTGTAGCGGGGGGTGGAATCGAACCACCGGCCTTTAGGTTATGAGCCTAACGAGCTGCCTCTGCTCTACCCCGCAATATTTAGTATATATTATAAATATACTTCTTTGTTTTATTTTTTTTAATATATAATTTTATAATTAACTTTTTTTTATTATATTTGTAAAACAAACAACAACACTATGACAAATTTCCTATCAATAGATGAACGTAATCAAATTGAGAAAGCAAAGGCTGAAATTAAGTCAGAACTATCTCGATTAAGAAACAAAATTAATAACTTTGTAGGTATTGAAATATTTACTTTTATTTTAACACTTACATATCTCAATAATCAATCTTTTCTATTTGATACTAATCCAATTGTTGCGTGGTCAATACTCTCAGGATTAGTACTATTTCAAGTTATCCTAGTAATGGCCACACGAGTGGCTCTATATAATTGGAAAATTAACCAACGTGCATTAGAGATTCATAATATGTCAGACGAAGAGTTTGACAGAAAATTCAAAGAATTCTGTGATAAATAAAAAAAGACCTCTAATTTTAGAGGTCTTTTTTTATTTATATTTTAATGTATTATAATCCAAGAGCTTCTGCTGCTCTGTATATATCAAATTTTCTATCCATATTATCATAAGCCATTTCTACCATATCACCACTATGCACAACTCCGATTAATTTACCATCTACTTCTACAATAGAGAATTGTTTTCCTGGTTTTACATACAAATCCCAATATCTTTTAGCGGCATCCAAATCAATTTGTTTTTGATTGTTTTTTGCTACTAAAACCCTAGCCTCACGATCAGTATTTTTTGTCATATTATGAGTAATTCCTTGACTCAATCTTTTACCATCACCACTCAAAGGATGTGGTGTGTACTCGGATTTTGTCATGTCACGCATATATCCGCCAAATCCTCCACCACCAGAAGTAGCCGGGTCTGATGTAACAGATGGACCAGTGTATAAGTCCCAATGAACTGGTTGGTTAGTTTCTTTTGACCATTTTTCGACTTGTTTACAGAATTCTAGGTGATCTTCTGATCCAAATGTCATAGGCTCGTTATAGAAACTCTCATTTACTTTAGATCTAAATTTCTTTGATTCAGAGAAGCCTCTAGTTCCTAACAATCCAGTACTATCTCTAGAAATACCAGCATCTACAAATTTATTTTTTACTGTATCCCATTTAGGATACAAAATATCTCCTACTTTATAGTCATGCTCAGCATGAAAATCAAGAAATTTTTCTGCCTTTTTAGGATCTTCTTTTAAAAGATCTGAATAGGCTTGGCTTTTCTTGGGATGTTTTTGAATCGCATCTAAAGCAATGGATTTTTGTTTTACCGGATCTTTTAAGACACCAATTTTTCTACCTAAATCTCTCCAATCAATTTCTTCATTTGAAAAATTTTCAAATTTCTTTAAATGTTTCATAAAATTAAAATATATTTTTTATTATATATAAAGTGTTAAAAATCATTTTTTAACACTTTATATATAATATTATGAACAGACCAGAAGTTAGAATAATACAGGACCAACAAGAAGAAATCAAACCAGCTGATATTTCACAAAATGAAGCTGAGATGCTTCTTGCTAGATATGGTTATGCATCACAACCACAATCTTATCAACAACCTACTCAAAATAATGAATTAACATTTGAGGAGATGATAAGATTACAAGAACAAGAAAATCAACAAAGATTACAAGAACAAATGAAAAAAGTTAATGGTCCAAAACCATATACATTTGGTGGTAATTACGATACAAATACTGTCTATGGCACAGATGATGGATTCACTTTCAAAGTAAATATAGTAAGTGATATGCCACTACCAAAAAGAGATTAATCTAAATGTCTCATATCTTTATGAGAAGCCTTTGGTTTATTATTATGTGTCCATAATCTGGTAAAAGGTGTTGTAAAGAAATCATTATAAATTAATGTATCATCAATATGAAATGATATTTGATGTTCTCTACAATATTCTCCTTTAGCCTTATCCCAAGCATCACCTGCAAATTTCTTTTGAACTGTACCATCTGGGAATTTAATTTCACCAGTAGTTGGTGTGTCAATTTCAATTAGGTGGTCATAAACTGAAAACTTATGAGTCCATTTAACCCCATAAGAATTAACTAAATCTTCTAAATCTTGATTCCAAGATCCGCCTGTGATGATATGAATCTCTCCCCCGTTTTTAATTACAGAATCAGTTAAGAATGCGAAAAATTCAGGAAGAGCATCTATTACACCGTGCAAGTCTAAACCGATTTTAAACTTTGAAGATGTTGGTTCTGTTAATTTTGAAAATTTATTTATCATAAATTATATATTAAGGTTAATAAACTAAATCTCTCCAATATGGATCTTCAACATGAACAACCAAAATACCTAGATCTGAAATCATTTTAACTTCAATTTCTGAATTCTCAAAATGCTTGTTAATACCAAGAGATTTGATCGTATCAGATTTCCATTCTCTGTTTGTAAATATACAATTATTTTGGTTAATATTCAAATCTTTAGCTAAATCCCAAACTTTTAAATGTTCATTTGTTAATCCAAGGTCTTTAAATTCTGGACTATATCTCTTTGTTATTATATAAACATCATGTCCTTGACTGATATAGTTAGAAGCAATTCTCTGGACCTCAACTTTTTGTTTATTAAAAGTTCCATCAAAATCATCTTCAAGAGTTCCATCAAAGTCAAAAGATATCTTCATTATTTAATACTTAAAATTTCTAATTTCATTAGCCCAGAAGGTACTTGAACATCAACAATTTCACCAACTTTTTTACCAATTAGGGCCATTCCAATAGGAGAATTGAAAGATATCTTACCATTTTTTGTATCAATCTCATTTTCAGAAACTAATTTCCAAACCTGGATCATATTCATTTTATGGTTTTTTATCTCAACAGTTGATAACATATTTACACGATCTTGAGAAAGAGCACCTTCAGTTATTATTTCAGATGTTCTAATCTTTTCCTTTAATTGTGCAATTTTATTCATAACATTTGCATGATATTCCTTAGCTGCGTCATACTCAGCATTCTCAGATAAATCTCCTTTATCACGAGCTTCTTGGAGCATCTGTATAGCACTTCTATACTCAACAGATGTTAAATTTTCCAAATCATCTGTCATCATTTTATATCCAATTTTTGTTGTATAATTTTTCATATTTTTAAATATTTTTAATAGAAAGTTATATCTAAAAACTTTTAAAAGTTTAAATTTCAAAGGTTTTTTTATAAACATCCTTAATAGCATCAATACCATCAATTGTTATCTCACGAGTTCCAACGCCAGCGAAATTTTGAGTACGAATTATCGGAGTCTCGTTTAACTCTATGAAAGATATTGTTGAATAAGACCAACGAAACCAATTTTTCTTCAACTGATCAAACACATAGACTTCTCTAAAATTATTAATTGCCATTTGACAACAATATCCAGTCCCACCATCAACTATTTGATATTTAGACTTTGAGTAAAATCCTTTGGGTGATTTCACACCAGGATCAATAATATATCCAATAGCAAATATTTGAGTAGAATATTTTACTTGTGACCAGTTTCTAGCAAGTAAACTCATATACTTACTAATACCATATCTACACAAAACCTTATTAGCCTTATTGATTTCATCAACTCCTTGTTGATAATCTTCATCAGATATTTCTACCTTATTTTTACCAGTATGGTAACTTGTCTTATATGAATAAGCATTCGTTTTAACACCAAATGGTTCACCTAATTGGTCCCAATAAGTGTCAGCTCCCAAAGCACCACCTGAATGACAAGTTATATTTGCCAAATCTATTTTATCTATTTCAAAAATCATAATTTTACTTTTAAATTATCAAGTACCCAAATAGCCTTTCTACCATTACTTCTAAAGTAAAGGTCACGGATATCTAACTCTTCACCGGTTATATACTCTTTCAATTTAATATAAAACAAAGTTCCATCCACACCCATCATTTCTTTGTGTAATATTTCACCAAAGACATTATATGAAGTATCAATTCTAAAATCCTCTACACGGTCAATAGTAAAAATTTTAGTCTTATACTTATCATGATCTATTTCACCGTATATACTCTCAATCTCTTTAAAATCTTTAAATGAAAAAATTACCTCATCATTTCTAACACCTTCAACTTGAAGTTTGTCTTGATATTTACGAACCATCTCTTGTATTAGATGTCTCTGAACTTTAATCAGTCTTTTTGGATTAACATTACCAAAAATAAATTGTCTAAGGTATTTAGAATGTAAAAATACTTTAGGTAGATTAAATTTACTCAGAAAATCAATGTAATCATTACCCAATTCATTTATATGAGAAGGGTCATAGTGTTTAAGAGCAACCCAATTTGCACTCCGCAAATCAATTGAGAAATACTTAATTTCTTCTAAATACTCAATTGACTTCGCAGTTGGATAGTCAATTAGGTTTTTATCATAACACAATTCATTATAAGCATTAGTACCCTTAATAAATTCGATTATCTCCTGTGATTTATTTTTTCTAAATTCATACGCATCATCAATTTCTACTTCTGACTCTTCATACAGAGATAAGAAATGTCTAATATCTTTATACTTTTGAGTCTTAGACATTTGATTTATATAATAATCTAAATGTTCTATTACCGGAACATTTAGATCAAATAACTTAACAAAACTTTTCGGGTCTTTCATCTAAAATATTGTTTATCTTACTATCTCTTATTTTAGATAGTACATTGTTTATATCATCTTTAATATCTGAATTTTGTAAATGGTCTAATAAATCTGGAAGAAGCTTCTTATTATCTGAATGTTTAACTAATTCAATAAGAATAGATTCAATAAATTCATCGTAATCTAAATTTAGAAAGTTTGAAATATCTTCTTCTGTTATTGGTTTATACATTTATAAATTCTTTTATCGTGGTTAAAAGCAAAATTATAGTTTGGTAGTTCATCACCAGTGATCCACTTAATATCTAATGTCTCACCTGGATCAACACTAGATAAGTCATATTTTGGTTCAGTTTCAGAATCAATAGTAATTCTGAAATGTATTGCAATATCTTGTTTCCAATTTAAGCTAGGCTCAGTAACTAATTCATAAGGTGATTCTAACCCAGATACTTTATAAGTTCTCAAGTCAATACCAGTCTCTTCATAAATTTCTCTAATAGCACATTCTGATGCTGACTCACTCCAATCCAAATACACACAAGGTGAGCACCACTTTGTAGGACAAGATACATGTGGACCTCTCTGTAAAACCAAAAATTTATCTCGCCACATTACAACCGCAACAATAGCAACAGAACGGGAGATCCAATGAACCTTACCCCTTTCATCACTGATCATTTGATTTGGTTTATTATTAAACATCACTTTATTCTAAAAAAACTTTTAATAGTATCAAATATAGTATTATTTTTCTTAATATCCAAAATTTGATCTATCTTTTCAGACGCTTCATTTGTAAGCTTTACATCGTCAGATTCTGATAGTATTGACTTTAACCTATCGTAAGGTTTGAGTTTTAATTCATCATTTTCCATCATTAATATCAGTTGTTGAGAATTTAGCAGAATAAAAGTTCTTTTTAATAATAGAAACTAATTTAGATCTATCATCCTTCGATAAATTTGTATTAACAAAAAAAGAATCTAATTCTTTAAGAAAATCATCTGGAAAATCAGATATAGTGTTCAATTCATTTACGTATTTCATAGTATATAATTATTTTCGTGATCAAATCTTTTTTTTATAATTTGTTGTAAAATTTGACAATCTTCATATCTTTCTACCCTCTCAAGATAGTTAAGCACCTTCTCTAAGAATTCTTGAGAGTAAAATTTAAGATTATTATCATGGTAGATACCAGATTTTAATCTATCAAAAGTATTATTCATAATCAAATCATATGACTTCAATCGTATCATTTGCTGCAATTTTTTAAAAATTCCTTTTCCAGATCAGTTAAATTATCATAACCAACAATGTTAATCTTATCCAAAACACCATCTAAAGTTAGAATATTTTTCTTAACTTTCTTTTTTGTCTCGAATTTTTCATTTGAGGTAAGTCTCATATACGTCTGTCTATCAATAATATTATTTTGAAGATAAACCACATCATTAATCATTAAACTAAACCTATCCCATATTTTAGTGCTTATTTTATCCAATAAATCTTTATCTATAACCTCACTAGTATAAATACATTCAGCTCCCTTAAAAATAGAAATATCTTTTTTATCTAAAAATAACAAAACCTGTACTTCTCCCTCGACAGGAATAATCGTGTCAATCTGTATTACGTGATTGACACGATTATTAAAGTTGGTTTCATCAGAATCTAAATTTTTTAGAACCTGAGAGAATATTTTAGTTTGATTCTTCTTTAATTTCATTTTGTCAAAAAATGAAATTAAATAAACTGAAAGAACGGTAAATAGTACACCAAGAAAAATACCAAATAAACAATAAAGGATCATTGACTGCATAAGTTATAAATTTCTTTTCTAATATTAATTAAAATTTGTTCCACTAAATTCATATCAACTTTATCCGGCAAAGTTGAGTTCTTATATAGAATATCAATTTCCTTGATTTCACTCTCAACATGATCAATCAAAGTTTGAAGATCCACCTTACCTTGACGAATATCAATTAACTCCTGAGCATTCGGTCGTCTAACAACAATACCTTTACCCTCTGCAATTTCACGAGCCATATCCATCAATCTTCGACAGTGCATCATATTCTTACCATCAATCTTTTGACCATGAGATTCAACATCAACCCATCTTTGTTCATTACGCTGCTCTAACCAAGTTAGATAAGATTTATAATCATTACAATGTTGAGTATAACCATCTTTATTGTAAGTGATAATACAAATAGGAGTTTCACCTTTTGGAATAGAAGATAATCTTAATTGATTTGATTCGGCTGAGGTAGCACCTTCTCCAGTTTTAATCAAACCTTTGTAACCAAACCCCATAGATAGTTCTGATTCTTTTCTTAGATATTTTGCAGACTCTCTTACATTTTCAGGAACTGATTCACTGAAACACATGTGAGCAATTTCATCAAAGTAAACAGCATAAATATCTCTAGCATTTGGAACATTGACAATCCCAATAAATTTTTCATCATATTGAAAATCTTCATTCCAAACTTTCCAAGGAATAGATTTTTCACCTTCAATAACGTAACAAAAGTCTAATACATCTTTACGATTCACTTTATCTTTTTCCCAGTTTTGCTTCTTATTTTGACCTTTTGCTTTACTAATTTGCTCTTTAGCGTAACCACCAAAAGAGTTAGCACAAATTTTAGTCAATAGATTATCTTTATTTTCGAGGATCTTATCAAAAAGAGGATGTTTATAAACAACACAATCTTCTGGAGTATTTAGAAGTTCTAAAACAGTCGGATTATTTTTAGCAAGAAGTTCTAAGAATCTACGAAGTTCGTAGATTACAATATCATTTTTATCATCGTTGATTTGATCAACGTATGACATACCAAGAATAGAATCTAAGTTCTGTACAAAAACTCCAGAATAATCAGTATCAGAAGTTGGAATATTAGTTCCATAAGCATGAGAACCACGAATCACAAGGTAAAGTGGAATACTTCCTGGTGATTTAGATTCAATTAGATGAATAAGTTCATTTTTCATATTTTACAAATATATGTAATTTTTATAAACAAATTATTTAATTATTATATAAATTTAAGATTTCTTTGTTTGAGTTAAAAATAAAGTGGTGGAACCCGGCGAAAGTCGGCCCTGATTTAAAAGACCTCGAAAGAGGTCTTTTTTTATTTCAAAACTACCCAGTTTCTCAATATGATAAAAATCCATAATATAGAGAATAACAAATTGCTTATAATTGATAGATTAGGTCTAATGTCAAAAAAGTACAAAATAATTTGTATAAATAATAAAGAAATACCAACAACTATTGTAATATTTTAAATTTTATCGAAATTTTTATGAACTAAATACTCACCTAGTAAATCAAAATAAAATTTTGGACGTGAATTAATCTGATAAATCCTAAGCTGACGGAAACAAGACTTACATCGCCAAACTTTATTTTCAGTATTTAACAAATGTTGAGCTTCATTTGGATTGAAAATCGAGCAACCGTGACAAATATAACCTTCACGTTTCATTTTTAAACGACCTATAAGATGTTTTAATCCACCAGATCGTCTGGTCTGAATAAAAGCGATTAAAATTAAAAGAAGTGGAAATAAACTAATAATAAATGATATCATTTTGATCTGTTTTTAGAACATTCTGGACCAAATCCACTTTCAATACTTGAAGGAACAGTTAATACTCTACCACATTTACCACATCTACCTTGATGCCAGATTTCAATTAACGGAGAGAGTGTTCCAGTATTCAACTTAGAAAGAACAAAATCAAATACTCTCACACTCTGTGATGTATTATAAATCCTTGACTTTTTAGAATGTCTGAAGACGTTAGATTTGATAGATCCAATAAATTCAAACATATCTGGGTTGGTCAAAACACTTACAAAGTAAACATCGTCTAATTTATGTTTTTTAACTTTGAACGTGAATCTGTTACCGGATTCAACATTTAAAAGGGTGAATAAAGAATTACCACCTAAAATAAAGTCAACTGCTAATGTGTGATCGATTTTATTTGATTTCATTTCACAAAAATACAAAAAAAGTTTTAAAAAACAAATATATAATGTATGAAACACTTAAAAAAATTTGAAAATTTCAAAATCAACGAATTCTTTGATTTTGATAAGGAATTTGATATCGACGAGGATGTATTATCATATGTATTCGAAGACTTATTAACTAAATACACATATCTATCAGTAAAACTAGTAGAAGTTAATAAAAGTAACTTTAAAGTAGAGATATATGATGAAAGTCCTGATACTAAAGATAATCTAGAAGACGAATATAATTTCCTAAAAAAGGAGGAAAATATGTATCAGATTAAAGGACACTTTGATGTTATGGATTTCAAGATAACAGATTTTAAATATGATAAAGAACACAATAAAATCATATTTACAATTAACAAACTTAGTTAATATCTACAATACTGTTTAAGATGTCTCTTACAGTTGCTGCCTCCTCGTATCTCTCAGTAGATACACAGAGTTCTAATACTTTGTTTAAAACATCAATTTGACACTCGTCTCTTATCAAATCAATATAATTAGGATCATATTTGAATATTCTATTTGCAGTGACATTCTTTGTCTTAGGTGATATCCATTGTTCATCAATGATAATATCATCATCTTCATTTTGATAGACAACATATGATGCTTTAAGTCCGAACTTATCTATTATCGAATCAAAATAATCGTGGGAATCATCTCCAAATATATCCTCAAAATTCATTCTACCCATAAACTTATATATTAACTTATATTTCCACATTTTAATATATGATATATTAAGACAGCATCATTAATATCTTCATGTGGTTTCTGTATATCTTTAACAGATAAGACCTCTTCTCTAACAGATTTTAGATATTTGAACCAAGGATCTTCAATTTTATCATTCTCCATTATAGCCATTGCCATATCTCTTTTGGTAAATTTACCTCCCGATAAACCTAACTTGTTTCTATACTCATACTCAATTCTTTTAACCTTTTTACCAACTTCTTTAACAATTGGATCATAGGTTAATTTGCAAGCCTCTAATTTTAAAGTAGATGGTGAAAGTACAATAATTCTTTCGGAAACACTATCAAATAACTTTTTTCTTAATAAAGTTGAAAAGGTAACCAAATCAACCAAATCTCCAACAGTCGCTCCAAAATTATATCCCTCAATTCCTATTATTGATTCTTCATCAGGGTTAATTCTTTTTAGAATATCATCAATAATCATTTCAGTTATAGTGTCATAATCTTTTAGTTTAGTCAATTCACCATCCGAATAATTATCAAAGCTTCTATAATTAATATAACGATAAGTACAATATTGTTCAGCAGATTTAAACCACTTAGACATTCCATTTTTTAACATAACTTTAGACTCTCTACAATAATTTAATATTGTACCATTTACAACAACAGCAGTAGATATTAATGATGGATCAATTCCTATAAAATTCACAAATTTTAAACATTTTTTTATTATATATCAAATAAACTAACCTTAGTAGCTATTATATAATCCGTATGAAGAAAAAAGCTTTGAAAAAAATAATTGAAAATAGTATTTCAAATTCGTTAAATTATCGAAATGATAAATATGATAAATATGAGGTAATAGGAGAAAAAAACTCATATAATGACTTTATATTTACAAATTCAAGTGATGAAACAAAAAAAAGGAGTCGAAATCTTATCTATAGAATAATATCTTTAAGAGATAAGTTAAATTTTAATATTAGTGATAATTCTATAAATATAAACTCAGAATTATCAAGACTTAAAAACACGAATCATAAGTCTACATCAAGTCCAACTTCAATATATTCAGACGAATATTTTAGTTTAGAAATTATAAAAAATGTTGGATATCTACTATCATTTAATGAACAAAGACTTGGATTTAAAGATGAAAGTCTTTATGATGATACAATCGATCAAATTAGAACAACATTTGATAAATTGAATCAAGAAAATTTCCTTGAAATTTATTCAAAAATAATGAAAGATTCAGGTCTTGCTAGGAATTCAAATCTTGATGAGTTATTAGAGGACTAATTATTTAGCAATCTTTTTTAAATCATCATGAGAATCAACAACCAAGTTACGAATATTACCAAACTTCTCAATAACTTCTTTTAAACTACAATCTCTTTTATTTCCTATTTTGTAACCTCCTTCAGAACAAGTTACTTTACCACTATCAATATATCCCTGTAATCTATCCAAAACTTCCAATTTCTTAGCATCCGGTTGTATCTTTCTTGTATGACCACACCATTTAAGAACTTGTTCAAATCCTTGTGTATAAGATCCACCTTTTCCTATAAAATATTCTAAAATATCCCAGTGTTGATACTCTGCAGCATGTTTAGTATTCATCTGTCTCCTGTTATCACTATTAACCTCATATTCTTCTAAAAGCTTAACCAGATTTAATTTACCATTTTTAACTGCCAATCTAAGTGGCATATTGTCTTCAAAATTTGGATCTAATCCATTATCTAAACAGAATCTAACAGCATTTTCATCTTCCACAAGTGATTTAAATACTTGTACAGTGATGTCAGCACCTTTACTAATTAATAGTTTTAATATATCAAATGATTTTACTTTATTAACAGTTGCTTCTTGTCTAGATCGTAAATTAGCAGAAGCTCCGTAATCTAATAGAAATTCAACTTTTTCAATATTATCATCAGCTACTGCATTATCAAGAGCAGCTCCATTACCAGCATTAACATCAGCACCATCCTCGACAATATACTTTTTAAGATCTTCTAGGGACAATCCTTTTTTAACTACTTCTCTATTTGCTACAATTCTTCTTTTTTTCTCACTTATTTCAGCATCAGTCATTGGTTCTAGACCAGACCAAATAAATCCTTTTTCAAGTCCTAATTCAGCTTCAAATTTATTAAAAATTCCCTGGAAAGTACTAGATGCACCAGCATCATTTTTCAAGTGACAAGCTCTAACTTCTTGTTTAGGAGCAATAGTAATACCAATAATTGACTCATTATTAGATGGTGCTAAGTTAAAGTTTAAAATTGAATATTGTTTATTAAAAACATCATCACCACCAACATAACTATTCCACTGTCCTAAATATTGAGCAATACACCAAGATGTATTTGAGAATAAGTCTTTACAAACCGCAAATGATTTAACTTCCATTATCAATAGACCACCATCATCATACATAACTTTTACGCCATAATCTCCATACTTTTTATTACATTTATCAATTGCTTCATAAAATTTAACAACATCTGCATTTGATTCTGATTTTAAGAAAAGCTCAGCACCTGCTGTTAATTCTCTAACTGTTTTATATCTTCCAATTTTATCAAAGAATCTTTTTTGAATAGTTCTTTGTTTTTCAAAATCTATTCTATTTGTATCACTATCTTTACCTAAATCATCAAAAGCTCCAGCAATATCAATCAATTTATCTTTAAAAAATTTAGGAGAATTGGCATAATCTCTTTTTAAATCTGAATTAAACTCATCTATAAATTTCTTCAACTTTCTATATCTTTTAATATCCTCAATATCATCAATAAGTTGTTCTGTGTTATTTGTAATATTTACATCAATATAATTAGAAATTGGTCTTCTTAATTTATTAAGTAGATCACCATATGTTACTAAATCATCAAATATTCCTTTTAATTCAGTTATTTCTGTTCTTTCTTTAAAATATAAATATGTAAAAATCTGAGCCCATCCTAATTTATCTTTTAAAAGATCTCTAATTTCTTGAAACTTAGGATGTCTTTCAACTTGTCTTAATTCATCTTCAGATAGTTTAATCTCACGAACTTTCTTTCTAGCCTCACCTTTTATTTCTTCAGGTAAATCATTGAAGTTTATTGAAACACCATCTTTATCCAATAAAAACATTCCAGAAGGATCTGTTTTTGTAGGAGAAAGTTCTTTTACCGCTTTGTTTAAAACAAAGGTATCTTTCAATATTTTTTTAGCACCAGCGATATTTTCGTTGATTTTTAAAGTGCTATTAAATTCTGAATATCTAAATAACATATTTCTATTTTTTTATTTATTAGGAAATCTTCTTTCTATTTCATCTCTGATTTCTGATGCTCTTTCATATTCTTCTTTAGCTTCAGCATCTTTCAATTCACCCTGTAAATCCGATAAAGTTTTTTCACCTGAAACAGGAGCTTTAGTAACTTCCGCTTTAGTTGGACTTGACTTACTTTGTTGATATTTAAACTCTTGTTCAAGTGATGCAACAGAACTAGCAACAATAGGAAAGAACAACCTTTCAATATCATCTTTCTTATCTGCTAAAACACCATAAACAACTTTTAACATTTCTTTTGCATCATCCTTACCCATAGCAGCTAAGAATCCAAAAACATAAAAGAATAATTGTTCTTGAAAAGAAGCTAATTGATTTTCAGCATCTGATATCTCCTCTGCTCTACCATTAACTATATTTCTTGTTAAATTATCTATAATACTTTTAACTTTAGGATGAGTATTTATAACTTTTTCAAACTGTCTTTGCATTGATGGACCATATTTAAACTCTTGTGGCTCATCCAGTGTAGTATCAGTATTTTGTAATACTTGCTTAGCAATTTCTTCTGGTAGATGTTCTAAACTCATCTGAGTACATAGTTTATAAATACCTTTTAATGACTCGTGAATTAGAATACCTAAATCAACACCTCTTGCTTTAATTCTAACCTCAACCTCACTTAAAATATCAGATTCAGTTTCACTCAAATCTACACCGTTTTCCAAGTCTTTAATTAACTTCTCAGCATCTTTTTGTGTTTCTTCTTCATCTTTCTTCTTTTCTTCAATCTCAATATCACAAGCTCCTTGAGCATTTGATTTAATTGCTCTTGAAATTTGTGCCTCCGATAAAGTAGCATCAAAAAATGCCATAACTTTAACTATATTATTCAAATTATCAATATATGATTGAGCTCTAGTTCCGAGAATTTCTTTGATACCGTCTTTAAATAAAGGTAAATTTAATAATGCTTTAGAATTAAGACCTTTACCTTGTTGTATAGTTCTTAATATTTTTCTCTTCATTATTTCATTTAAAACTCTCTCATCTACAATATCTTCAATACTTTGTCTTGGAGGTGCCTCAGGTGTTCCAGACATCATTTGTCTAGCCTCATTACCTATTTTAAAATCCAAAGTAACATCATTTAATAATGTACCAAATAATTGATAGAAAGCTTTTTCACAAAGTTCAGATAATTCTGTTTCTTTACCACTTTGTAGTCTTTGAGAATCTTGAATAAATCTTGGGAAGTTTTGTAATAATCCCATGTTATTTCTTTCAAAATCTCTAACTTTATCTTGTTGTTCTCTATTAGTTTTATCCAACCAAGATGGTCCTTGAGTATTACCTTCACCAGGAATACCAATATTTCCTTTTAATGATGCTTCATTTACATCACTCATAAATTGTTCAAAGTTTTTAGAGATTGCCATATTTACTTTCTATATTTTTTAACATTTCTTGACCTTCTGAAGTATCTTTTACTTTGTTTAATTCACTAAAAAACATATTCATAACCTCGTCAAATGTTCCCATTGGTTTTTCCTGTGTACCTGGACTAGGCTCTTGTGTTGGAATTGGTCTCCAAGGTCTTGTTATAGGTTCTTTTGTTTTTGGTGGAGCAATAATTACTTCTTCTGTATCTTTAGATGAACCATCTAAAGTAGCAAACCTATTTTCAATAGCACTCTTATAAACATCAGATAATTCCTTACTAACAGGTTTAGCATCAAAACTCTCAAACTTTTTTATATACTTCATATATAATCGTTAAATTTTATTTATATATTTAATTTCGAAACTCATTTATGAAAATATTACCTATAAAAACAAAAGAAGAATACTATACATATTCTAAATATTTAGACACTCTTTATGGAGTAGAACTAAATGAAGAACAAACAAATGAAGTACTTGTTATTCAACAACTTCTGGAACACTACGAACAAAATAATTTATCAAAAGTCGGTGAAGAATTTGATACATCAGAGGATTTAGATTATATCTATGAACTAATACAAGGTGTTTCATCTTTAGAAAAATTTGGATTATTAGAAAGAGTGTGTAAACTACAAGAAGAATTAGGAGAATTGTCTGCTGAGGTATTAAAATCAATAGGATTTAAAAATTCGGATCTAACTCTCGATAAAATTAGGGAGAATATTTTACTAGAGTCAGTTGATTGTCTAATAATGTCACTAGATATTTTATCACACCAAGGATTCTCTAGAAAAGAAATAGTAGATATGGCAAATATCCAAATTGAAAAATGGATTTTAAACATAAAAACAAAATAAAATCAAGAATAAGATTTAATATATAAAAAAAAACAAAATCTAAAAATGAAAAGATTTACATCGATACAAAAAGAATCTAAAGTTAGAAAAATAAATGAGCAAGAATTAACTCTACCTCAAAATACAGAGATTACTAAGCAAGAACAAACAGAACCACAAGGACAAGATCAGCAACAAACTGGTGAATCTACACCTGTTAAGTTCTTTTCAAAGTTATTTGAAGCTAGACAAATGGCACATATTTTCCATTTACAAGTTAAATCAGAAATGGGATCAGGTTGGGAACACGACGCACTTAAAGATTTCTATGATGGTATTTTAGAATTTGCGGACGATTTAATAGAAACTTATCAAGGACAATATGGAATTGTTGAAGGATATGAAATTATTGATCCATCAGCAACTGGTCAAATGAAATCAATAGAATATATAAAACAAACTGTTGATTATATAAGATCTGAAAGAAAAGCAATTAGAGAAGAAGATACACATCTTCATAATGTAATTGATGAAATCATAGCTCTATTTTATAAAACAATTTATAAATTAACTAACTTAAAGTAATATTAAAATCCTCGATATTCTCGAGGATTTTTTTTATCTTTTTAATTTTAGGATTTATTATTGTCGAAGAATATCTACTTGAAATTGACATTGCAGGATTGAAATTAGATTCTACAATTACTGGTTTATCCACCATTATATATGGTACCCAAACATAACCCGGATTTAAATTACTTCCTTTTTTACCAATTAATTGACTCATTAATTAGTATATGTATTTACGACCTGATTTGTTGTAATCTTCCAAAGATAAAATTATATTATCCAATTTATCATAAGCATCGATTAATGATCCTCTAACCAATTGTAAATTTGAAACAGAATCATCTATTTGATCATTCTTTGACTTAGTTTTATTTTGAAAGTTACCAAACTCATTAATATATGAGTCAATATTTTCAACCTTCTGATTCAAGAATGTCACCATCTGTTGTAAGTCTTCGATTATATCATTTGTTCTATCACCAGATATGTCGGGAATTTCATTTTCAAAAAACTTTTTAATTCTCATTTAGTCGGATTATAATTTTATACTTTATATATTTTTAAATTATTTTGGTATTTTGTGAATTTAATCTACATAATTTAATACATAGAATATGTATAAATTAAATAAGTATAATTTTTTAGAAAAATTTAAAGAAAAACACGGTAATAAGTATAATTATGACAGTGTTGTGTATAAAAATAATAGTACTAAAGTCAAAATAGAATGTATAGTACATGGTATATTTGAACAAGCTCCAAAGGATCATTTTAAGGGTCAGACTTGTGCAAAATGTTATCACGATAGTATGAAATTGACGAAAGATAAATTTATTGAGAAGGCGATAAAGATACATGTCGATAAATATATTTATGATGATATAAATTATATAGACAGTCGAACTAAAATTATTATAAAATGTAAATTACATGGTGAATTTGCTCAGAATCCAAATAACCATTTGAATGGTAATGGTTGTTCTAAGTGTTCTGGTACAAATAAATATAGTAATTTGGATTTTATAAAAATGTCAAAAGAAATTCATGGTGATAAATATTGCTATGATAAATCTGTTTATAAAAATGCAAATAGTAGAGTTGTTATTATATGTAGTAAACATGGTGAGTTCGTACAAAGAGCAAGTAGTCATTTACAAGGAAATTCTTGTATGAAGTGTGTATTTGAGGCAAAAAGATTATGTACTGATGACTTTATAAAAATGTCTAAAAAATTACACGGTGATAGATATAATTATGATTCTGTTAGTTATGTACTCTATAATACACCAGTAAAGATAAAGTGTCCAGAACATGGTTTTTTTAATAAAAAACCTAGTTCACATTTGAATGGATATGGATGTAAAAAATGTTTTATTTCAAAAGGTGAATTAAAAATTTCTAAAATATTAGATAATTATAAAGTAAAATATGAATCACAATACGCTTTCAATGATTTAAAATATATAAACAACTTATTTTTTGACTTTGTTATATTTGATGAATCTAATAATATAAAATGTTTGTTGGAGTTCAATGGAGAACAACATTATAAATTTAGTAAACTAATGCATACAGATGAAATCGGTTTTGAAATACATAAAAAGAGAGATGAATTGAAATTTAACTATTGTTTTGATAATAATATAAATCTTCATATAATAAGATATGATGAAGATATAGATGAAAAGATGAATAATATTTTTAATATATAGTTAATGAAATTAAAAATTTTAAAATTTTCACAATTTTCAAAAGTGTTTGAAACATCAGAATTTAATTTACAACGACTTAATAGTGATTCTGTTCAGGCATCAGTACATGTTGATGATCCTAGCTTATCAATTAATGCATTTGATAAACACGAAGATACTATTAGACAAGCAATATCTCAAATTGGTCAGATAAGTAAGGCACTTCAACACACAACATCATATAGATCTTTAAAATCTAAAATGTCTCTAAGTGAGCAAGACTTACAAGATTTAACAATTATTAAAATTGTTAAAAATGTAGGTTTTAATTATGATATTTATATTAAATTTAAAATATCTGATGAAGAATATTGGGGAGTTATTAAAAGTATTAACTTTGAACCTGAAGTTAGATCTGAAGTATTCAAAGATGAAGAATTATTACAAACCAAAGAATGGAATATTAAGACTAAAGGTCTTATACTAAAATCAATAAAATCTTGGCTTAAACCACAGTTTGGATTTTTTAAACTAATTAAAGATGAGATTCAATGTTTTTCAAACATAAGTGGGAAATTACTAATTCTGCCAAAAGATTCTGTAGTAGAAGTATTAAAATCTTATGATGATAAAATCATTTTTAAATTTAAAGATGATCAATACACAATAACTGGTGATAATTTCTTTTATTTCAACTGGTGGTTTGAACCTGTTCAGGATTAAGTTCCTACACTAGTATTAATTACTGCAGTGAAAGCCACTGTAGAAAATCCAGATACACCAAGCGCACTGAAATTTTGTTTAAACTTAAGTATTCCTGAAGGAGAAATCTCAAAAAAACCATTTCCTATATTACTTGCAGCTGAACTAGATATCATAGCTAAACTAAGACCACTAGTGCCTCCGCCAGTATTTTGCGATGTCAGAGTACCAGATCCATTAACAGTATAAGATGCAATTATTTTATTTGTTTTAAATTGTTTAGGACTGGTTGGAAGAGCTGCTGTAAATGTAGCCTCTACACTGAAATAACAATTATTAGGAACTGATATACTACCAACCTCTATTATACCTTGTCCAAAATTATATTTTGTACCATATACTGTTCTATGTCCACCAGTAGAAGTTACTGTTGAAAGACTCTCACCATTTGAACTAGAATAAATAGTAAAAATATTCCTATCCATTTTATGAAAGTAATTACCATTTGAGAAACCAAACAAAAATGAATAATTACTAGTTCTTGATTGAAATGCAGGATATCCAAGTGAATTGACACCAACTAAAAATCCATTAGAACTTAAAACGCCGGTTGTTACACCAGCCGTAAACTGTGCGTAAGATGCGACACCAGTTCCATTATCAAGTTGTAACTTATTTGATGGGTTAGTAGGTGATCCAGCAGCATTTCCACCTAAGAGAAGTCCAGTCTCATGAAATTTAAATCGTTGAAAACCACCCAGTGAAATTCCGATTTGATACTTAGCAGGATGAAAAATACCAGTATTATCATCATTATACCAAGCTACATCAGGACCATTGGTAGGTGAGGAAGCGGCGGTTGAATAAATATTCTGTGATCTCAAGAATAAAGAAGAATAATTAGGAGATGTAGTGTTCCCGCTTAAAATTAGATTTTTAAATAAATAAGCCCAACCTGTTCCACTTTGAATTTGAAATGCAAGATTGGTATTAGTAGTTGAATTAATAGCAGGAGTACTAACACTCCTAGTAAGAAAGTCTATATGTCCAGAATCTGAAAATCTTATAGCACCAGAACCAACATTAAAATTAAAATAACTGTCTCCTAAATCACTATGGAAATTATAAGCTAGTAAAGTAGATGCTCCCTTATGTATAACAAAAGGTTGTGATGATCCGCTGTCCGAATCTATCTGTAACACTGCTCGTGGATTTGATACATTAATACCAACATTTCCCTTATTAATACTCGATCCAACGGCATAATATATACCAGATGATGTAAGTCCTGTTGATGATGACCATCTGGTCATATAATTTGTTTGACCAGTACCATTGATATCAGCAACTGCCCATGCAGAAGTATTTACATTCCAAACATATGTGGTTCTATCGGATGTATCAAATACTCTTAACCCATCGTATTTGAATTGTATAGCTCCTCTAGCGGTAGATCCACTAGCAACTATTCTAGAATCGATTGGTAATGATACATTTACTTTAAATTGGTCTGCTATATTTATTGGCATAATTAAAAATTAAATTTATAATTTTGAGAAGTTGGCATAGTCGATAACTGAGTCTTCTTATATATGTTATATAGACCCTGCCAATTACCGGCTGTCGGATCAGTTACAGAAACATTTTGAGAAAAAGTCCAAGAAGCTCCTACACCACTTAAAGATTCAGAAAATCCATTATCATCAAGAATTTCAGACAATAATCCATAATTTGATGGATACATAAAATATAAATATTGAGGAGTGGTTGGATTTGAAAGAGGAATAGATTGACTACCGTAACTATTAATAACCTTAGTATATGAAGAAAGAATAAAGGGAATATTTCCTGATGTTAATGGATAATCAGTTGTGTTAAAACTATAAATATATGGATAAACAAACTCAACAGTTTGACTAGCTGTAAAAATATAGGTTCCATCACTTGGTATAACCGAAAATGTAAATACACCAAATTGTGTATCATCGCCGATATCGGAATTTGGCAAATTATAGGTAAAAGGATAAGTATTAGTTATTAACCCTGGGCCACCAAATGTAGCACCTCCAGCATTAATTGGATAGCTACCATCTGGCTTTTGAGCTTTTAAACTCACCAAAGTAATATCATTTGTTCTCTTTGTAAGAGAATAGGAAACAACAACTGGTGTAGTGCCTGAAATATGGTTTCTTTCCAATGTTCTATTTTGAGACAAAGGTGTTGTCACATTCAACAATGCGAATGGTCCCAATGTAGGATAAAGTATTTGATCGAAGAGTAATGAGAATGCAAGACTACTAAATGTTGTACCGACTGTTACACCACCAATACTTTGTATTATAGGATCTGGGTTTGTGTATTCTAATGGAACGTTATTTACTTTTACCGGAGTACCATAAATATTAGTTTCAAATCCTAAAGTTCCTAGTTCATCACCAACACTCGTATAAGTTTTCAGCTCTAGATTATTAGGAGAACTCATAACTAAGAATAGGTCGCCTCCAATAGAAGGTGAAGGTGATAATATAGAAGCAGCAACTTGAGCAGTAGATGGCCAATATAAATCATTAATTACAACACTAGCTGAAGAACCACTTTGAATAGTTATTGTACCATAAGTTGCTGGATTTATTAAATTAAGTGATATATAAGGATTACCACCAGAAACTTGAGTAGATTGAATATAAGGTGCAAATCCAAATAATGATGTATCAGTACCAGCTAAGAATCCCATTCTAAAATACTGAAAAGGATTAGTATCTGATTTTGTATTGTAAAGAAAAACATCAGTCTGACTAGTTAATAATGATGATGACATTATATCAGATCCAGATATTTGTTTTTTACCAAAAAATATCTTTTTATCTTTTATTTCATCTCTTGTGAATCCAATATATTCACTACCACCAACACTTGAATATTTAAATACGTTACTTTCCCAAGCTGATAAAACAGCATCACGAACATCACGAGGTGTAATTTCTTTAGCAGTATTATCCGGAAGTAATTGTAAAACATCTTGCAAATCTGTTTTATTTTGAGCATAGTAAGTTGTTGCTGGATATTCACTAAATGTATAAGCCATTTAATTTAAAAAAGTTTTAAGTATATATAAACTTTTTATAATCTTATTCGAATAAATAATCAATTTTAATTAAATCCTTAATCTTAGCTGTTTTTAAACCTAAATTATCAAAAGATATTCTATCAAAAGGTATTTCATTTTCAATTTCATATAGATCACTCATCTCTTTAGAGAATTTATCAACATCTTTTAGTAGAACAGTATCAGGAATCACCTGACCATTTTCATCCTTAGCTGATATTGGATTACCATCCTCATCTATTTGTATCCATTTATTATAAATTTTCTTTTCTAATGAAAGTTTATCTTCAACTATTGGTGATATAAATTTAATAATTCTGGTCAATTTAAAAGCTGCTGAAGCATCTATATCTTGGTCTAAAAGGTTATTAATAGCTTCAAGAGATTCATTTGATAATTGTGAGTTTTTTATTTTGAAAGACATAAATTATTTTTAATTTTTATATAAATTTTTCGATTCGTTGTTTTGAGATCTCATAATATTTCTCATCCCTTTCAACACAAATAAATCTTCTTTCTATCTCTATACAAGCAATTGCGGTTGTTGATGTGCCAGCAAATGTGTCTAAAACAATATCTCCTTTATTAGAATGTTTAACTATTAAATCTTTAATTAGGCCTAAAGGTTTTTGAGTTGGATGTTCTAATCTTTCTTTCCCATGACAAAGAGGATAATTATAAATTGCATTATCATATTCAGAATTAAAAGTAGGATTTTTATCCTTAATAAATGTGAAAAAATATTCAGAACAATTAGATAAATAATTAATTTTTGAATTAACAGGAACCGGATTATTCTTTAACCATTGTCCTACTCTTGGTTGCTTAAATCTATTCTTTGCAGCAAATTCTTTAATAATAGAAGATTTCCAAATATCATAAAATAGAACTAATGTTCCTCCTTTTCTCAAAACTCTATAATATTCTTTAAATAAAGTATCTAAATCTATCTCAGTGTCCCAATATCCGAAATCAATTGATATTTGATTAAATTTAGATAATTTACCAGAACTAAAACCAGATTTCTTTGATATATCATATGGTGGATCCGTAAGTATTAAGTCTATTGAATTATCTTCAATCTTACTTAAATAATTAAAACAATCATCAAAAATTAACACTTATATGACTCAATTTTAATTATATATACTCTAACATGAAGCTTCTATTAGAATTTAAAGATTATAATGATTTATCTTTTGTAAAAGATACCGTAGAAGATTCTATTCTTTCAGAAATAGAAGAATCAATTAAGCCGGTAATTCATCAATCAATAATTAGTATATTAGATGGTGAAGTAACTTGTCATGATTTAAAAAGAAGTGAATATAGTAGTGATTTAGATTTTAAGAGTTATTTAGTATCATTTAATGTAAGAATTGAAAAAGAACAATTTGATGATATATCACCAAGAATTGAGTCAACACTATCTTTAGAATTTGATGATAAAATAAAGTGTATTGTTTTACAATCATTTCCAATAAATGAGTTTGTTATTTGCAGTGACAATGAATATCAAATTTTAAAATATATTTGTAATTTTGAATATTCTATAGAAGATGAGATATGGGAGATCAAAAATAATCCTTACACATCAGTTATAGATCTAACAACCGATGACTTTAACAACACAAAGAGTCTAACCATATGGATAAGAAAATATCTAAGCAAGCTTGGAGTAAATTTACAATTAAACAGAGAAAATATTGAATCTAATTATTTAAATTATAAAATATCAACAAGTTTTTTCTTCAACAGCTCAAGAAATCTAAATGATAGATGGATACAAGATCTAGATTTAAGCAAACCAGATGGTAAAAATAAAACTAATATAAATGTAAGAACTTGGATGAGAGATAATTTACCAATACATTATGATACTCTAAATAATCTCAAAAAGATTGGTGATAAAATAGATTCAATGAATTTATCATTTCAATTAGACCTAAATTCTGATCCTAATGTGGAGGCAGAAAAATTATTAAATATGATTCGTGAAAAAGTTTTTCCTATTTTTTCAAATAGTGAGACAGATGATATATCAAATCTATATAAACAATTTGAAAAATTAGAAGAACTTGGAATAGATGCTGAATGGACTCACGAAGGAAACTATTTTTATTTATTTGATATAAATTATAAAGGAGAACATTATATAGTACATACAAAATATGATGTTAAGAAAAAATTAGTAAAAATTGAATTAAAAGATAAAAATATTGAGGAAGAAATACCAATAGAAGATTTTTGTGATACAATATTTTTACTTTTAAGTGAATAAAAATTAATTAAAAACAATGAGTTTAACTTCAATAATTAAGGGAATTTTAAATATTCAAAAAAAAATTGATCTTAAAACACTACCATCACAAGGAATTTTTTATAATGATGGATTTGAAATCTACATAAAAAAGGCTAATTTAGAAGATATAATCGAATATGAATATGATTATGATGAAGAACAACTTGGTTCAGTTATTAGTAAAATAAAAAAAATTGTAGAAAAAAATACTACTATTACACCACCAAATACATATAATGATGTTAAAAGTATTGATATTGTTTTTTTATTTCTTGAAATAGTAAAATTCACAAATAATAAACCAATAAATATTGCTTTTTTTAACGACCTATTAGCCAAAGAAGAGCACATAAAATTTGAATCTACTAACTTTAACTATTTTCAACTAGACGAAAAAATACTTGAAAAGTATGATAGTGAAACAAAAGAATTTAATTTCGAAGGATTTAAATATTCAGTACCCAGTATAGGAGTTGAGAACGCACTAACACAATTTTTAATATCAAAATCATTAACAAAAAATTCAGAAGCATATAACACATATTCATATGACTTTCTATACTTCTTAGGACACAAATCATTTTTAAACTTCGATGAAATTGAAAATCTTATTCAAATTTTTAATCATGATATTGATGAACAAGATAGAAAGAAGATTGAAAAAATAGTAAAAAAACTATCAGTAATAGGTAAATACTCACTTAAAAAGGACTCACAGATTATTGATGTCACTGCTAAAATTAATTTATCCAATATTTGGAAATAAATTCATAATATATACATTATGAATATACTCAATTGGCAATTGTTTCTTGAAGAGATAGTTGGTGAAAAACCAATTTCAAATCTACAGTCATACATAGAGGGTATGAAATATTCAATGAAGGATAAATTATTCTTCACCGATATTTTTGATTTTGATGTAATTGTTGATTTTGGTTGTGCCGATGGAACCTTTCTAGAAGAACTCTCTAAAATAAAACCTAATGTTAAATTAATTGGATACGATTTAGATGATGAAATGTTATCTAAAGCTCAATCAAGACTAGGTAAAAAGGCATTATTTACTAATAACTGGTACGATGCAGTTAAATACACAAGTTCATTTAGAAATCCATTATTAAATCTAAGTTCAGTAATTCATGAGGTTTATTCTTATTCTAGACCAAATGTAATTTCACAATTTTGGAATTCTCAAGTATTTGGAGGTGATTTTAAACACATTACAATCCGTGATATGATACCTTCTATAGAAATAGAAAAACAGGAAATTAGTCACTTTAAAGACGATGTTAGAAAAGTTAGATCTAAAACTGATAGATTTTATCTAGACTCATTTGAAAAAAAATGGGGTACTATTAGTAATAATTATAGAACATTCGTACATTACTTAATGAAGTACCGATACACTGAAAATTGGGATAGAGAAGTTAATGAAAACTATCTTCCAGTTTCATTAGAAACTGTTAAATCTAAAATTCCAGGAGATTATAAAATTATTTATGAAGAAGACTTTTTATTACAGTTTTTAAAAGATCAAGTTAAAAAAGATTTTAATGTTGAATTAACACATTCAACACATACTAAAATGATTCTTAAAAATACAAAATTTAAATAAAAAAACCTCTAATTTTTGGTCTGACAGTATAGAGAAACTATCATATTTTATATATACGTATATGATAAACTATGATGATGTTATAAAATTGCCGTTAAAGGTTAAAATTTCAAAATTTAAAGATAAAAATTTAAAGATTGAACTAATAAAAAGAACTGAATTTCTATCTGAATCAGCAAGTATTGGTGAGAGAGTATATTGTATAGATAATAATATAAATAAAATAATTTTATGTTATTGTGGAAATCCTGTTAAATATTTAAAATATAGCGAGGGATATTCAAAAAGATGTTCTAGGAAATGTTCCTGGAAAGATCCAAATGTAGTAGAAAAGAGAAAAAAAACTTGCTTAGAAAAATATGGAGTTGATAGTTTTACTAAAACCAATGAGTATTTAGTTAAAACTAAAGAAACTAATAATGAAAAATATGGAACTGATTTTTATCTACAATCTAATGACATAAAAAATAAAACTATAAAATTTAATTTAGATAAGTATGGTGTAAATCACCATATGAAATCAAAAGAATTTATTGATAAATTCAAAAAAATGAATATTGATAAATTTGGAGTAGATAATGTATCAAAGTTAGATTATATTAAAGAGAAAAAAAGAAATACATTTCAAAGAAATTATGGAATTAATCACATTTTTAGCTCAAATGAAATAAAAGGTGAATTTTTCAAAGAAAAATATGGATATAATCCATATATACCTATAAAGGATAAAAGCGAATTTGAAATTTATAAAAATGAAGTATGGAGATTAACATATAGAGTTAAAAAAATACTTATAGAAAAATGGAATGGATACGATTACTACGATGGTGAATATATATTACAAAACTATTTCATAGATTATAATGATAATGACTATCCATCAATAGATCATAAAATATCAGTATATTATGGATTCATAAATAAAATTGACCCAATTGATATAGGAAATATAGATAATCTCTGTATAACAAAAAGGTCAATTAATAAGAAAAAGGGAATTTTATCTGAAAATGATTTTAAATACAAATAGAATTTATTTCATTCAACAAATGATTCTTATCTTTCTTTAGAACCTCTATTATATCAAAAACTTTTTCTGAAAATCCAGATAAACAATAAACTTGTGATTCCGGTAATTGTAGACTCCCGTATCCTGCGAGATCCCAGGAAAATACATGAGGATTACAATTAAACTTCTTTTTATAAAGATTAAATTCAGATGCTGGTGTTGTATTACCAATCCATCCTTGAAGGTCACTAAGTATTATAATATTATCGTATTTCTTATTAGCCTTTAAGAAAATATCTTTAAAATTTGTTCCACCACCAGAGAAACGGAATCCATTTCTAATAGTAAGAATTGAATCCATTGGATTATATGCCTTGTAATTAGCGCTTGTAGCAAATGTCATAACATCACAGTTATTAGCCTTTGATAACATAGCTCCAAACAAAGATGCTATCTCAGATGGTCTTCCACTCATAGATCCTGATACATCAAGAACTACTAAAGTATCACCACTAAACTTAGGAACGTTGATTGCAGATATATCTAATGCTTGATGTAATGCAGTCATTACCATTCTAACATCAGATGATGAACCTAACTTAGAAATCTCTTCATAAGCAGTTGAAAACCTAAATGGAAGAATACGACTTGATTTAATCAAATTCTCATCAACTAACATATCACACGCAAGACCAAGAAATTGTGGTGCTTGATTAATGATATTTCTCAAGTTTCTAAGAAGTGCAAAATATCCAATCTTTTTTGTTGTAAGAAGTTCACCCCATGCATCTGATTTTAACTGTGATAATTCCTCAATATTAGAAGCATCTTGACCAGCCTTTGATAATTTCGACTCCCAAGTATCAGTTGATTTTAAATCACCCAAAACAAGTTTAGAAAGTGCTTCCTTATTTGAAGGAGTTGGAATTGGATGAACCAGATTCACAATATCAATAAGTTTAACTTCTTTATTCTCACTCTTATATTTAGCAAGTTGGTAACTATCAAATCGATTAAAAGCTGAAGCAAATCCTTTTTTCAAGGAGTTTGGAAACTTTGGCTTGATCTTATCTGTCTTATTATCAAGATAATAGGACATAATTTCAGTCATATCATCAACACGAACAACTACTTTATCGTAAAAATCTTTTGACCATTCTTGACCTGAAACTCTTGAAGTTAATTCACCAGCAAGTGCGTGTGTGATACTTCTCATACCAAAATTATCACGAGCAAATATTGCAGCCTTAGCAGCAAATTTAGGATCAACTTTATCTAAAATAGTTTTAAGTCTATCTAGTGTAACATTCGATGAACGATAAAATTGATCATCTACAAATGAGTTTAATAAAATAGAAATCAATTCTAATTCATGTGATTGAGTATAAGCCTGACCACCGGCTAAATTAGTGGTTAAAGTCTTTGGTTCTTTTAAGGTTAGGTTAAATTTTGACATAATTAAGTTTTTATTTTAATAAAAAAGACCAGAAATAACTTTGTAGTTAAATCTGGCCTTTCATATTAATGTAACAAACAAGTAAATCTAGACTGAGGTGTCGTCCGGACCTCATCTCGAGGTCAGGGACCGATATTCTTTAGGATTTATATCTTATCCTACTCTTTTATTTACAAGAAGTGGTAAATTCTTGTGACCATTAAGTGATCAAATCTACCCTTTTTAATTATTGTTACCAATAATCCGATTGCTTGGATCAGCTTTCGGTCTTTCAGATAGTTATCGAAGTAACTCAATCTATCGCTATGTTTGTTTACACTTATATTAATAGACCAGAGATAATTTATTAAGAGTATTTTTTTCATTGCCGAAGTAACTCTCAAAATCACTACTGGATTATTTCTAATTGATTGTTTTTATTTTATATCCAAAAATTAAAAAGTTTAAATAATTTAAGATTAATATTATATATGATGTTAAAAAAATTAAAAAAATCAAAGGTGGATTTTTTATATATCCGCAGATGGAGGCCAACTACCATTTATAGAATGTAATCTTTTTAATTTAACATTCAGACTTTCCCACTGTTTAATCTCACTATCAAGATTCACTAGTTCTTCTCTAACTTTTTCTAATTTATTTTCTCTATCCTTTAATTCATCTTCTCTAGATTCTAATCTAGCTGATAAATAATCCAAATCTTCTCTATCCTCTAACACCTTATTCTTAAAGTCATTAAATTCCTTTCTTTCATCTTTCAAAACCTGAGAATCATTTTCTATTTTCTTTCTCTTATCTTCGAGTTTAGATTTATATTCTTCTTCTTCTTTCAATATTAATTCTCTATAATTGTCAGATTTTAAATTTAAATCTTTTTGTAAAGATTCTAATTCTATCTTTCTTTTTTCTAATTTATCTTTCTCCTCTTGTACATATGATTCAAAACTAGTTTCTTTTGTTTTAAAATTACGAGTTATCTCTTCAGCTTTATTTTTTAATTGATCATCCAAATCATTTATTTGATTTTCTCTATCATCTATTTCTTTTTCTCTAATAGATACTCTCTCCTTACTCTCCTTCTCAAGATTGGAAATGATTTCTAATGATTTTAATTCATTATCTTTGATCTCCTTTGATTTTGATTCAAAATCTTTACTTAATTCATTAAATTCCTTTTCCCTTTCTTCAAACTCTTTAATTTTCAAATCAATTGTTTTACTTAATTCTAACTTTTCCTTTTCTTTATTCTTATCCCCGAAGATAACATTAGCACCTACAACAAGTGAAACTGCCAATGGATCAAATACTAACATAAGAGCAATAATAAACCAGTTAATAACCTGATCCATTGAACTACCTGTTAATTTAGCAATATATTTTAAAGGACCAATTTCACCCGCCAAATCAGTATTAGTTTCTAAATCTAATTTCTTTAAATCTATCTTAGTAATAGAGTCGTTTAGTGCGGTTTCAGTTAGTAATATATCATCTCGTCTTTTTTGAGACGATTTGAGTTGTTCTTCATAAACTTTTCTATTAGCAGAGGATGATGTCGTAATAATATTACCCTTTTTATCTTTTGACTGAACAAAATTATTTGTAACACCTTTTGTCAATTCAGCAATATTTGAAGTAATTCGTTCTTTTTCAGATCTTGAATCATTTAATTGTGTTTGAAACATCTCACGTTTCACATCAAGAACTTTAACTTGTTTATCAATGTTCTCAACTTTATTAGCTGTTTCAGAATATGCCGATGAAAGGTATCCATAAATACCAGCAGATGTAATCATCATGAGAACAAATAGTGCAACGAAATAATAAAACTTTAATGCTTTATTTAATCTTCCCCAATATTGGTAAAGTAATGAAGCTAAAACTAATTTAGCAATCTCAAGTGATCCCATCATAATCATCACTTGTAAGCTAGCTCCAGAGAACATTTTACCGAGCCCTGTAACTGAGTAGAAGGCCGCTGATAATGAAACTGAAAGAGCAGAAACAACTACTAAATAAGGTAATATCTTTTTTTCCATATAGGTATATATTAAAATTGAAAAGTTTCAATTCTCTAATGAGAATTGAAACTTTTTAGTAATATTTATATAGTCAACATTAAAAGTCAAATTCATCATAACTTTCTTCATCAACATCTTGCTTATAAGCTCCAACCACATAAGTTTCAATTTCTGTTTCTTGTGGTGCATTTTGAACTGATGTAGATCCAGATGTCCAGTTATTAATCCAAGAAATTGGATTTTGAACTTTATCAAAAAGAGGCTCTAATCCAATAATCTTCATACGATTATTTGTTAACCACTTCATATATTGAGTTAGAATCTCAGCATTTAAACCAATCATTGAACCATCTTTAAATAGATACTCAGCCCACTCCAATTCTTCTTTAGCTGCGTCCTCATACATTTTAATTACTAGTGGCTCACATTCAGTTGCAATCTGTTGGAAACCTTCTGACCACTCTTCTTTTAAAGTTTTAACCAGGAATGAAGTGAATCCCATGTGTAGATTTTCATCACGATTAATTAGTGAAATAATCTTAGCATTTCCTTCCATCTTCTTATTCTGTGCGAAGCAGTATGAACAAGCAAATGATACATAAAATCTAATACCTTCAAGAATATTGATAGATACAAGAGTTAAGTATAATTTCTTTTTTCTATCATGTTCTGTATCACTATCAAGTGAATTGATTAACTCATCATAGTAATGTGTTACAGAAGTTGTTCTTTTAACAATTTCTTCATCTTTTAAGATATTATCTAACATCTCACTCGGATTAGAATAGATGTTTTTAATAATGTAAGTATAGGAGTAAGAGTGAATTGTTTCAAAAAATTCCCAAGTCTTTGAAAATAATTCTACTTCTTGATTTGAACAATCTGCTAATAGATTAGAAATACCACGACTTTGAACCGAATCCAAAAGAATTTGATATCCTAAATTTTTAGTAAAGATAAATTTCTCATGTTCTGTCAATGACTGAAAATCTGATTTATCTTTTGATAAGTTAATTTCTTCGGGTCTCCAGAAATAAGAGATATGTTGCTTAAACATATTAAAAATCTTCTCATATCTGAACTTATCATATCTTTGTAAAGATAAGTCACCACCGAAGAATAGTGGCACTTTTGTAAAATCTAAATCTGTATTTAGGTTAATTATTGACTTCATATTTTATAATTTTGTTTTTATTATATTAATTTTCCTCTTTAGGTTGTATTCTGTTTAAAATCCTTTCGATTTTTTTAATCTTAGTAAATGGACTTGGAAACCAATAATTAGTTGAAATCGGCATCGGAGTGTTATATTTATTCATTAATTGTTTTAAGTATTTTTCAGCTTCTTCTTTAGACAAATTACCAACAGGTATTTTATATACGATTCTATTGTTAGTTCTACTAATTGTCCAATTATTTGGAGAAAGAGGAACAATTGGTTCCTCTTTCTTTTTAAATAAATTTTTAATCCAGTTTATCATATCGAACAAGCTCCTGATTCACAACCATCCATTCCCATAGAATCTAAATCATCTGATTTTTTATCATCTGTATTAGCATAATAAAGAGTTTTCAATCCGTATTTGTATGCGTATAATACATCTTTAATAACACCACCAATTGAAATACCATCTGATGAATATTGATAATAGTGATTTGCTGAAATTGATTGATCAATCCACTTTTGAATAACTGCACAAATATTAGTATATCCACGATTATCTGGCATTTCAAATGCCATTTCATATTTATTCTTCAACTTAATACACTCAGGTGCCACTTGTTTAACAAGTCCTGATTTAGATTTCTTAGTGATGACAAGAGAACGAATTGGTTCAATACCATTAGTAGCATTTTGAACAACTGCTGAAGATTCTGCTGGCATTATAGCTGTTAATACAGAATTTCTTAAACCAAATTCTTCAATATCTTTTCTTAATGTTACCCAATCACAAGAGTAATCTCTTTTAACTAATTCATCAACATTTTTGTTATAACGATCAATTGGCATAATTCCTTTAGAATATGTAGTTTTATCATACCACTCACATTTTCCGAACTCTTGAGCCAATTTATTTGAAGCTTTCAATAAAGAATATTGAATATTCTCAAATAACTCATCAACATAAAAAAGTGCTTCTTTATCAGAATATTTAATACCTTGTTTAGCTAACCAATAAGCAAAATTTGTAACACCAACACCAATTGATCGACGCTTTAACATCTTTTTAGCTGCGTTAATTGGATAATCCTGATTTTCAACAACATATTCAAGAATTCTAACAATATATTCAGCAACTTTATGTAGTTCTGTCATAGATTTAATGTTTCCTAAATTGAAAGCCGCTAATGTACAAAGTGCAATTTCAGCATCTGAGTATTGTTCAGTTTCTGGTTTATTATCAATGTCATAAATATTTTCAATCGGTGATGTTGGTAAAACAATTTCAACACATAGATTAGACATTTTCAATCTTTCGGTGAAAGGTGAGTTAGTATTAACATTATCTATGTTCATAACATACATACGTCCAGTACCAATTCTTTCTTGAGCGAAAGAGTTCATCAAGTCTCTTGCCTTAACAATCTTTTTAGGAATTTTCTTATCAGCTTCATATTTCAAGTACAATTCTTCAAATTGTGGAAGACCAAATACATCATAAAGTCCAGGAACATCAGAAGGTGAGAAAAGTGCAATATCACCATTTGTGATAAATCTATTATAAAATGTTTTCTCAAACTGAATACCATAATCCATGTGTCTCACACGGTTATCATCAGTTCCTTTGTTATTTTTCAATACAAGAACATCTTCAATTTCTTTATGCCACCAAGGGAAATAAAGAGTTGCTGAACCTTTACGAATACCACCTTGTGAACAAGAGTGTAGTGTAGATTGGAACATCTTAAAGAAAGGAATAACACCAGTATGAACTACTTCACCGTTGCGAACCTTAGATCCAAGAGCTCTAATTTGACCAGCATTAATACCGATACCAGCTCTTTTAGCAACATATTGACCAATTGCAACATTACCGTGAAATATAGAATCCAATGAATCACCAACTTCAATCAAAGTACAACTTGAGAACTGACGATTTGGAGTTCTAATACCAGCCATAATCGGTGTTGGTAGAGAAATCTTGTGCTCAGAAATCATATCATATAGTTCTTTTACAAAATCTATTCTTGTGGATTTATCATAGTCCGCAAAAACAGTCATCGCAATCATCATAAAGCAAAATTGTGGTGTCTCATATGATTTACCAGTACTTCTATCTTTAACAAGATATTTATCAATTAATTGTTGAAGACCAGCATATGTTAAATCGTAATCTCTTTCGTGTTTGATGTAGGAATCATACTTAGCAATTTCTTCTTGAGTATATTTTTTTAGTATTAATGAATCGTAAAGATCTACTTTAATGTTTCTATTGATACATTCTAATAGAGATGGTAATTCTTTCTTCGTTTCAAAAACTTCTTTACGAAGTAAATAATTCAATAGGTTCGAAGCAACATATTGATAATTTGGATTTTTATCAGAAATCAAATCAACAGCCGATTGTACTAAAACTTTATGAATTTCACTAGTTTTAATATTTGGATAAAATTGTAAGTGTGAGTTCATCGCCACATCAGAAGCAGATACTCCACTAATACCAGATGTTGCCCAAATGAGCACTTTATTAATTTTTTCTGCCTCGAATATTTCTGTTTGTCCGTTTCTTTTTCTTACAATTATTTCGTTGCTACGAGTTTGTTTTTTTGTTTCTTTAGATATAATATCTTCCATAGGTGATTAATTTTTTATTAGAGTTTTATATATTGATGATATTTAACTTTAAATTTCTCCTTTTTTGAAAATTTAAAGAAAATCTATGTTGTTTAATTTATTTAAATTATATTTAAATTTAGTATTGTTGAGTATCTTGGTAATAGAGGAAATATGAATTTCATAAGTGTTTTCAAAAGAATCTATATCAAATGTTGAAATATGATAATATGTCTCCATTACTACACCAGTAAATATTTTAGAGTTATCTAATAAATCGATATATTCAAATTCTACTTCTGTACCAACATGAATATTTCTATTAGTTATTTCTTTAGAGTTTGAATATTTTCCAATATGATCTTGTAATTCCATTATTATTAAATTTCTCCACTTATTATCTAATAGTTTAAACATATTAAATAGATTATCAGAAAAATAGATTGATAATTCATTGAATAACTCAACATTAGTAAATCCATCATCTTCTAGATTAATTTTCAACAAGTGATAATATTGGTTAAAATCAGCTCTAGATGGTTTTCTTCGATTATTTAAAAAATTAATACTTGTTTTATCAAGTAAAACCTGATATACTTTTTCCTTAATATTCTTTGTCCTTATATATGATTCATTATCCTGAGACTCGGAATAAAAATGTGAAGATTTATCGACCTCAAATTTTTCATTAAAATACATTGATGTATAATCCTCATCATCTTCGGTGACTTTTTCTTCCTTTTTACCTTTAAAAATAGAATCATATTTCAATGAATGTTTTCCTTGAACTTTATGTTTAGATATAACCACCTCATCTTCTACAGCAGTATTTTCTTCTATCTCTGGTTCTTCTTCCTCTGATATCTCTATTATTATATCAATATCATCAGAATCATCTGATATTAATGATTCACCAGAACCATCATTAGAAAACTCTGACTCATCTTCGGCGACTTCTTCTTCAAAATTAGAATTATCTTCTAATTCTTCAAAATTTTCCAAATCGTCATCCTCCTCATGTTTTTTCTTTTTACTCATAAGTATTTTATTTTTTTGGATACTCATAAAAATTATTTTTATGAAATTGTATCAGACCTATCTTATTATATGAAATCATTATAAAAAGTTAAACCAATAGAATCAAAAAAGATTGGTTTTATTTTTAAATAATATATCGATCTAAGAATCTAAAAATTGATCACTCTCCAGTGTCAAATAAGTAGAGTTTAAAGTCAATTTTATCTGGCTCTTTAAAAAGTCACCGTCTCTTTGTTTTAAAAGTTTAAATCTATACATATTTAAACGTTTCATTTCTTCAGTTCTAATAATAGCCCAGAAAGTATCCGCAGTCTCAGCAATCGCTTTACTCTCAGGAACACTTTCTAATGTTATATCAGATGCATTCCAAGCATCCTTAGCAACTTGAACCCCGGTAATAATCGGACATTTATATTTCGAACCTAAAGCTCTTAAACCTTCTGCTAAATATTTACCTTTTGTATAAAGGTTATCACTTGATCCTTTTGGAGCCGCTATCAATGTAATATAATCAACAATGATTAAATCGAATTTAATTCCCTTTTTTTGACCTATCTTTTGGATATAGTTATCAAAGTCATTTATGTTAGTGGTCCCGGCCGCCCAAAATTTGGTATAAATCTTACCAACCTTATTAGTAAATAAATCTCCACCTTCTTTCATCGAACCAAGTGATTTAATCTTCTTACGGATCAACTCAGTGTCCTTACTAACAGTATCATAATCATTAATAGGAATTTTTAAACGCATCGCTCCCATTCTTTTAAGTACTTTACGCTCACTCATCTCAAGAGTCACATATAAAACATTATAACCCATATCAGCAGATCTAACAGCAAAGTTCTGCATCCAAAGAGAGTTATGACTTAAAATATCATTAGTATAGTATTGTTTATTTGATCCGGTACCCAATTGTAAATCATACATATGTGATCTATTACCAGTTAATCCGAATTCAATTATCATTTCTGGACCATCCTTTGTCATTATAAAATCTCCTAATAATATATTTTCACAATAAATCTCTGTAAGATCACACTTCTTTGAATATAGGTTAATATTATCACATCTGTATAAAAGATGTTTATCAGCACATATTAATTCCTTACCACCTGATGTAAATATCCTCCACTCATCATATTCAATAGTTTTGCCTATACCCTCAATATCAATCCAACCATAAGGAGTTTCTACTTGCAAATTATTTACCTCATAAGCTTCTATAAACTTATCATATAAGGCAGTTTCATATTTACCCTCTAATAGGCTATCAGCCTCTATAAATTCAAATTCTAAATTATTCATTAATAAATCTTATACATTTTTCTAAAGTTTGTTGTGGATATTTTCTATATTCTGAATCCCAAATAACTAATACTGAAAATCCTTCATTTTTAGCAAAATTTGTTTTCCTATTGTCCCTTTCCCAAATATCCTTAGCACTATATCCACTTTCCTTATGATATGGATGAGGTGTATCATTCTCATTATAAATATTTGGATTTGCATGATATTGATCACCATTATATTCTATGATCTTTTTTCTAGATATATCAGTAAAATCATATAATAATACCGATTTATCTGATTTAATCAGATATTCTTTATTCTTTGTCCAAAAAAATACATTTTTCACTTCAGTTATATCATATTTGTTTAGTATTTCCATAAATAATATTTGACTAATTTTGGAATATCCACCCTTAATATTACCATTTTCAGATAAAGATTTTTGCCATTTTACCTGTCTTTCTTGAAAAACAGCAACACCATCATTAACTCCATATTTCTCAATGCAAATTTTTCTAGAAAATCTATTTTGTATTTGAGATATTTTTTGTTTAGCTTCACTTTCCGAAAACCCTCTTTGAATATAATATTCAATTTTGGTTGGATATTTTGAAGCATATTTTTCCGGATTTGATTTTAATTTTATAGATGTCTTTTCATGAATATCGATCATAACATTATTAACTTCTAATTCAGCTTCTTCTTTTGTTAAACCCTTATTAATCCAAAATTCAATACAATTTCTACTTCTTTTTTTATCCCATGATGGATCATTTTTTCTTATCTCATTTTGAGTTTTAACTCTTTCTTTTAATTGTCTTATATTCTCTAATTCAAATAATTTTTGAGCATCTTCTCTACTACAAACATTACGATACATAAATCCCTCTACACTGTGTGATTTGAAAGATTTTTTCAGACATTGTTTATCATTACATAGATTTCTATATCCTTTAGATATGGATATAAATTCCCCTATGTTTCCACAAAAAAAACAAGAAGAATCTCGATGATTAACATATAGATCATAATAATGCTTATGATCTATTTTAATAGTTTTAGTCACATAACAAGAAAGACCCTTAGAAGAATGAAATTTTCTATTTGTAATAGGACAATAAAATGGAAAATCTATATCTTTATATCTTTTTTTGGCATCACCATTCATATATAGTTTTATTTTTATATATTAAATGTCATCATCCCCCTTACTAACTTTGGTAAAAATTTTACCAATTTTTATAGATCTTTCTTCACAATTATCTATATTTCTTATATTTATATAACCATCATAAAAAAAACATTTACCATTATTGGTTTCTGCCATTATACAATTAAATGTACCAATATCCCAACCACCACCTAAAATGTGGTCGATTGTTTCAAATCCTGATTTAACTTTAAATCTTGAACTGTCTTGAATGTGCAATTCTGCTTCATCGAAATCAGAACCCATGTCATCATCGTCAACAAAACTAGTAGAAGACATATCATCAACTATTGCTCTTATTCTATTAGCAGCTTCTATAGCTGTATCAAAATCAGATATATTATCGAAGTTTCGTGTTTCATCAATAATATCTACTGTTCCAGTTTTAATTCGATTCGTTAAAACCCAAGCATTAAACTTAGGTTCAACAAAATTCTTTTCATCGTAGTCTTTTAAATTATCAGTAAGTAAAGATTTAAGAATTTCTTTTGTAATTATACCCTCCTTATCTTCTAAGGATACCATATCCAAGATCTGTCTTGGTGTTGGTATTTGAGCTTCTGAATTTTTGGTAATGTATTCTCGAATTATACCGAATACAAATTGAACTTCAGTGTTTCTAAAAAAATAGGGCCGTACAATTTCAAAATATTTCTTATTCTTTAAAATGTAATTAAAAAAGACCTTTTCCAGTGATGAGGTCATAATGTTTTAATATATTTTAATTTTATAGTTAAAAATATTTTATTGTTTAATACTTTTTCCTTATTTTAGAAAAGTTAAAAAATTGTTATAGACTTCAATTGATTTTTCATAATCGTCCTCATACTTGTTAATATTATTATCTTTTATAAAATTGTGAGATAGACCCTTACTACTAATATCTCTTCTAATTGTATTGATACTCTCGGCATACTCACCACCAACATCATTAGATCTACAAAAATATCTAATAAAGGTAGATAAACTTGGTGGCATCTCAATATTATTCTTATCGATATATGAAGATAGTCTATATCCAGCATAATCATCATCATTAAATACAATATACCAGTAAGAAAAATACAAAACTATATTTTTATATTTAGAAATAAAACTCTTTAATCTTTCCTTTAAATCATCATCTTTATAATCAATTGACTCACTCTTATATGATAGCTTAGAATCTTTAGTGTATTTAGCATATTGATCAATCGTCTTATCACTTAAAATATACTCATATACGTCATACTCTTTATATAACTCTGATAAAGTATGATTAAAATATTTTGTATATGACCCATACTTTTTCATAGCGATATAAAAGTCATTAATATTTCTATAATCACCAACAGAATTAGAGTATAAAAAATTATTAATTTCCTCAAGTTGTTTTAACAAAGGTTCAATATTACCTTTTATGTTTTCAGACCATATTTTAAGTGATTCAATAGTATATTGATAACACATTTTATGATATCCCCTTTTATAATCATTATTCTTCATATAAATTATACTTCTACCATCTGATTCTAAATTCAAATATTCTAACATAGCTTTTGTAGCAAAGAAATATCTATCATCTTGTTCATCAGAGTCATATAAATGGTGAAAAATAGGAAATCTAGTATATTTATCATCTATACCATAAGAATAGTTATCTTTGTAAAATGAATCCCTTGGTTTTTGAGAATAAACTGAAAATTTATCTATTAATCCTTTAAATAGATCATTAGTATCACTGTATTCATCAAAGGTGACTTTATAAAGTAACTTATATTCCTCTTCTATATCATCTTTTTTTATAAAATTACAATTGTTGTATGCATCATATCCGCAAAAATCTTTATTAACCCACTGATCACTCCGACCATATTCTACTCTAACATATTTTGATCCCCTTAATTTAGAATATAAGAATTTTCTACGACCATTAGGTCTTCCATTTTCAACTGAATCATATACATTAAGTATATCATCTGAATCAACCAATCCAAATCCTTCCAATTCTTCAGAATTTTCAGATTCAATATAAGCTTGATAATATTCTGAATAAACAGCATAATCTTTATGAATCCAGTCATTTTTATAATCCCTTACACAATCACTTTTTAAGAAGTAGTCATCTTTATCGTTAATCCAAACACAATCACTAGAATTTAACCATTTTTGATAATGTTCTGACCATTCATGACCAGTAGGACTACCACCTGTGTCTTGAATATGATATTGTAATTTTGAACTATCCTCTATTACATATGTTCCTAAAATACCACTTTCATAATCAAGAATTGATAAAGTATCCATATATGGATACTTTTTAAATTTCCAATTTTTCAATTGTACTTTACATCCACTTGTTTTTCCTATAAAATGTGCCTTATAATCATTATCAGTCACCTTTATAAATTCTTTGTACCAATCATGAATCTTTTCAGCATCATTATCAAATCTTGTATAGATTCTATCTAAATAGTAACCATATTTATTAACACCTCCAATTAATTTCCAAAGTAAAGCTCTTCCAAGTAATCTATTTTTATCATCAACTAGAATTACTAATTGACAGACATCAGTATTTTCTGTGTAAATATTTAAAAAAGATTGAGTTTCTTCATATCTCATGCAAGAAGAATTCAATTGACCACCACCAGGTACATATTTATCTACATGATACCAATCTCTAATATTCTCACCCGAAACTACATGAATACCCTCACCAGTTTTTTTAAATAATTTATCCCAAGCATTTTTATAAGTATTAACAAATTTTTCAATTTGTGGATCGGTTACAGAAATACTATTAGTTGTTAAAATTTGTCTAACTGTTCTACCAATCTTAGCACTATTTGTAGCTCTATCAAATGGATCTTGACCCGCATCAATAAACCTTTTTACTTGTGTATCGTTTACAAATTTCATGTCATCATTTTTATCAGATGGCTTTAGATAATTAACATTAGTCTTAATATCTTTATCTATCAATGATAATAACATTTTAGCGACCGGATCTTTATCAGAAATTGATCTGATTAATTCATCAAACTCTGGATTAACTTTTAAAATTGACTCTAAAAGTAAAAAAAAACTAAAATCGAAATATTTTTTAATCATTGTTCTTTTATTAATTTATTACCACCTAAAGTTTCTTGATCAGTATCGGAATCAACTATATCATAAGATCTTACAGCCGTTGGAACATCTAATCCTTTTGTATTAAATCCAAATTTATTTTTAAATTTATTAACTAACCAATCAAATCCGTATTTAGATAAAAATATTGATATTCCAAGTACAATTGCTGATGTATTTCCTATAAGAGTATCCATAGTTATATCATATTTACCAATTATTGCACTTATACCATTCATAGCAGGTATAAGAATACTGGTATATCCTAACATATCAATTAATCCATTAACAATATATGGTGTGTTTTTAAATAAATCTTTTAAAATGTTTCCTAAAAACTTAAAGCATTCTGCCATTTTTTTAATTATACCATTTCCAATTCCTCTAAGTTTAAGTTCTTCTAGAATAGTTCTAGCATCTTGTTTAGTAACAACACTTTTAATCATTCCAGTGCCACCACAATTTTTACAATCTTTAGATTTAATTTTACAGTCACAAGGAACTTCTGAATCACCTACCTTATTTTTAGATTCTTCTAAATAAGTTATTGTAAGTGCGGCGATAGAAACAAGTACAATATTTTCCATAGTTGGTTCTACTTTTAGAACACCATTTGTAATTAAACCTTCTACAACAGGATACATTGCTCTAACTCCAACACCAAATGTAAATACCAATCCATAATTAAATCTTAAATCATTTGATAGTTTTTTTAAAATACTATCAATTTGAGTACCTTTGTCGTCAGATTCATTAATAATTGGATTTGCAATAAAATTGGCTAGATCTTCTGCCATTTGATATTGTTTATAACTCAAAACTTTCATTAATTATATATTAATTTTTAATTTTAATCCAACCATCTTTTTCATTAAAAATGAATCCATTTTTAGGATCTTTTAAATAGTCTAATGAGAAAAAATCTTTCTCAGATGCAACATAATATCCACTTCTTCTATATACCCAACCATTCTGTGTATTAGACCACTCATAATTATCTAAATCATCAGTTTCAATTCTTTGACCATCAACAGTATATTGTGGTATTACTTCTAATGGTTCTCCATCTGTATCTGTAAGTACATAATATTTATTATTAAATGGTTCATTATTAGATAGGGTATTCTTTTGACCGTATATAAAAGTATCCATATATGGAATATCTCTTATTTTTCCGGAAAATTCTTCTTTACTATATTCATCAATATTAAACTTCAATTTTATTATCATTGGAAACCATGAAACTTTACCATCTTTAACATATTCAACACTTGGGCCACTCTTATTTTCACTTTTATAAATTATATTATTTGTTTTAGCATAATTTATAAATTTAAAATAATCTGAATTATTTGTCACATAGATTCTATCCATAAATAAACCTTTATCAGTTTGCCAAATCAGAGATCTTCCAAAAATATGACCATCAGAATTTAATAGAACTAATAATTTAACCGGAACATACTGATAAAAGTCAATTAAATGAAGTTCATCATTCATACACGAATTCATAAGTGGATTAGAACTAGGACCATCATAATTATAGTTTTTAGATTGATAACCAGAAATAATTTTATTTCCTTCCCAAATTTCAAAATTTAAAGAATTTTCCTCTCTAATCGATTTATACTGATTAACAAAGTTTTCAATTTCTTGATCTGTAAATTCATCAAGAAACATTTTTTTTATAAATCTACCAACTCTAATATTTGTATTATTTTTAAAATAAATAGGAGTCTCATTCCTAAGTGGTCTGACTAATGTAGATAACTTAGAATATTCATATGTATTAAAGTGTTGTGATAACTTAGTTGATGTTGTAAAAGAAATAGTATCCACATCGTCACCAACCATTATTAATGAAAAATCACTTGGTTCGGTATGTAAATTCAATAAAGCTAAACATATAGGAGAATCTATTCTTTCTAGAATATTTTCAAAATCATAAGACATAATAAAAGGAACTTTTATAGTTTCTTTACCACTCTCTAAAATAAATTCAAAAAATTTAAATAATCTCATCTTTTTATATATAAAATCAATAAATCGATTTATTTTATTAATATATAATAAAAAAATAAATCCATAATATGAGATTCATAAAAAAATTTGAAAACTTTTTCCTTTCACCAGACGTTGAAGAAGATGAAGAAGACTATGTAAGAAATAAAAGAAGTTCTATCATGAATCCAGGAATGGATGATGAAGATACGGAATTAGACAATATGCCAATGTCACGTCACAATATGCCAATTATTGACTATATTAATAATAATCCGCCAATGGATGAAATGCCAGAAGAGGAATATGATGAAGAGGAATATGAAGGAGAAGGTGAATTTGAAGAAGGTGAATATGAAGAAGAGGAAGAAAACAACTTCAATAACAATCATATCATGAGTTTCGAAGCTAAAAATAATTCATATAAAAAATCAGGTTTAAAGAAACCAGAAAAGGCAGATCTAAATAAAGATAAAAAAATATCTGGATACGAGAAAAAAAGAGGAAAAGCAATTGAAGATTCAATTGATAAAAAGGGTGGTAAAGGTTTAACTGCAGCACAGAAAAAACTTCCAGCAGGTCTTCAAAAAGCAATATTAGCTAAAAAGAAATAATAAATAATAAATAATAAATAATAAAAAAAAACACACTAGTTAGTGTGTTTTTTTATTTAATATATACCATATGAGAATAATTAAATTTAATGAATCAGTTGATAAAGAGGAAATTGATGACATTCTTTTAGACCTTAAAGATGATGGATATGAAATAGAATCAGATATATTTGAAGGTGTTATAAACATAACTGGTAAAATAAATTCTGATATTGATAGAATTGAATTTCTTAAAGAAGTTATAAACTTAAATTCAAGAATAATATCAATTGGATATGAATCCATAAATGAGAAATTAAACGTCTACACCGGAATGGTAAATGGTGTATCTGAATGTAGTTTTAAACTTAGATTTAAAGACACTGAGGCTAAAGCCAACAAGGATGTAAACTCATTTGAAGAGTTTAAAACATACTTAGAAAAACATTTAGATTTACAATTTTATGAATGGGACACAGAAGTTTACATACCAGATCTTGATGACAATATTGGATATCAAAAATCTAAAGTCCTCTTGAAACTGGATGTAAATAAAACCATTAGCTCATCAGGAGTTACTTGGGATAATATTCCAGCAGGATTTACAATAGGTTTTGAAAAAGGTGGTTTAGAAGATATCAACCCACAGTATCAAAAAGAACTATCCGAATTAGTAATGACTAGTGATGAGTATTACTCTGTAAATTTATGGTCTGTTCCTGAGAGGGAAAAAGAAAATTATTCAGACCCAGAACTTATAAAAAGAGCCAGGTCTAAACAATTTAAATTTGATAAAAGAGGAATAGAAGCAGTAGAAAGATGCTTACAAGCCTTTAAGCGTTAATTTTAACATTAACCCTTTTAATAGCCTCCTGAAACCAATTTGGGAAAAAGTGACCAGAATATTTTAATAAATCTGAAAAAGATCCATCAATTATAATAGTATCAGCATAATCTTCATTTGATCTAACAGCTCTACCAGTCATTTGAATCAATCCAGAAACAGTTTTCCAAGTATACCAATCAGGATTCATTTTCTGTCTTAACTTATTTTTCTGCGAAGCCAAAGTTGGATAAGGAATTTTAGCAATTACTTGAAATCTTGCTTTATCATCATCAAAACTAACACCAGTATCCATACTCGGAGAAACTATAACAGTTGGTTTATCAGTAGCATAATGTTCTTGTAAAACCAAATCTTTATTAGAAGAATCATGATAAACTAATCGTGGATTTCTAACATCACGAGACACCCAACTTGCTAACTCAAAAGAATTAGTATGTATAATTCCCTTCTTATCAGGATATTTATTCAATATCTTCTGAATAAACGGTACATAATTCTTAAAGGTATCTTCTTTTGATTTATAAGACATCTTACCAAGTGGCATATAGTAAATTGGACGATTCTTAACCGGAAAAGGAGATTCAATTGAATAATAAACAGCCTTATCAATATCTAAACCGTTCAATTGACAGAATAAATTTTTATCGAGAATAGTTCCTGACATTAGAAAAACCATATCATATTTTGAAAAAACATACTTATCAAGATAATCAAAGGCCCAAATAGGTTCTAATGATAATTCTTTTTGTTTAGTTTTCTCATTATAGTTTGATTCCAATACCCAATTATCAGGATTAGCTTTATATTCATTTAGAAAAATTTCAATTTTAGATTGATATTGTTGCAAATCAGTCACAACTTGCATTAATTTAAAATCTGAGTTTTTACCACCTAATACTTTATTAACAGAGTTTTCTCTTTTAACAGATTTTGCACTTCTTTTCTCAGCACTTAAAGATCTTTCAACATCACCAATAGTTGTTCCAATTTCACCTTGCAACTCTTTAAGAAATTCAATATATCCACTAATACTACTAACACTCTTTAGATCCTTAATAATCCTAGATTCGTTGGAAAATTTCAATTTTTTAACAACAGATTCAGTTATTTTAATCGTGATAAAATCAGACATAATATCATCAAAATCATGTGCTTCATCAACAATCAAAACATTACTACCTCTAGCATCCATCATTTTAGTCATATATAACTGAAATAGAATATAAAGATAAAAATTTGTCAATGACATTCTACCAGAAACATACCCATCTCTAGCACCAGCGTGTGGACAAAACTCACAAGTTGTTTTATTTAATCTGTTGAATTCATTACCTTGAGCACAAGAACAACCATATTGAACACATTCATAATTTTCCTTACCCTTTAAGTCATTAATAGAATCATATGTTTCAACATACTGATCCTGTAATAA
>Ga0247831_1000948_pt1 | contig 59052 bp, 55 predicted proteins | sample LaCruzMarch2015__9_FD_192406 | JGI IMG/M metagenome (GOLD analysis project Ga0247831, IMG submission 192406) | Freshwater microbial communities from meromictic Lake La Cruz, Castile-La Mancha, Spain - LaCruzMarch2015_1m | ecosystem: Environmental > Aquatic > Freshwater > Lake | place: Spain...
CATTCTCGAAGGCGATGTCTTCTACGGTACGGCAAATCTTGGCCCCATCCACCGCTACAAACTGTAAACCATGTCCTGTCGAAAAGTGTCCACCATGTCTTGACAGCGAACATAAACGAAAGGAAGGGCACACTGCGATAACTAGGCGCGACTTGCCAGACTCTCGGAGCCGAAATGAAGGAGATACTGCAAAAAGTTTGGTGGAGGGTAGGGGACTCGAACCCCTGACATCCTGTCCCGATCAAAGATCGGGACGCTCGCCAACTAAGCGACGGATCGCTTCGGCAGACTTCCAACCCTTGATCTGCTTCTCCCGCGCCATTGCCTCGGCCCGGGATTCAAACGGCTCCGTGTGAACCAGCGTCCAAGGCCGGCCCGACTTCGTAGATGCCGATCTACCGTCATTGTGCCGGGACAACCTGTCTAGAATGTCGACGGTATGCCCGACGTAAAACCGTCCCGTTGCTTCGGAATGAAGGATGTAGACCGTATACATGGCCCAGAAGCCTGCGGGGGGTAAGGGGACTTCCCGATGAGTCCCGACATGTCGGGACTCATTGCCCTCACTTCGTTCGGCGGGACTTCGCTTCGCTCAGCTTCTCGCCCGCCAAAAACTCCGCAAACAAAATAGCCCAACTCGCTGAGTCGGGCTATTTTGTTTGGTGGAGGGTAGGGGACTCGAACCCCTGACATCCTGCTTGCAAAGCAGGCGCTCTACCAACTGAGCTAACCCCCCATGGCAGAACACACATAATACCCTGCGAACTAAAAGAAAAAAGCGATCTAGCCAGCGCGGGCCGCCGCGCGGGCGGCTTCTTCGGCGGCCAGCCGCGCCTGCTCCACCAGCCGGCCCGGAACGATCTTCCGACGCTCCGCCGCCGGTGAAAACGCATAGCGTTCCACCCCGAGGCCGGCCAAAATTGCCCGCTCAACCGGAGAATAGGCACCGTCGGCACGGTCGAATTGCATCGGCTCGCGCAGGGTGATCGGCGGATTCGTGATGATGCGGGCCACCCGGAGGATGTTCTGCGAGACCGCGTGCAGCGCGTAGGGATGGATGAGATACACGTCGCCCGCCTTGCCGGTGGCCTCGGTGAACCGTTCGCACTCCCGGATGCGAGCCTTGAAATCGAACCCGCCCGGTTCAACACCCTCCGGGTGGTTGGCCATGTACCGCGCGATGACGCCGACCGAATCGGCGGCGAGGTAAGTCGGGCCGCCCTGATGCACGACGTCGGTCCAGAGAACGAGCGTCAGCAGACCCTGCTCGGGTGAATCCAGAAAGTGCAGAAAAAAGTCACCGTCTTTGTGCCAACCCGGACACTCCGCCGACGCCGCCTGCCACGGCTCGCTCGACCGCTCGCCCAGGTTCACGATGAAGCCATCGCCCCAGTTCCAAGGCGAAACCACGCGATCCTCGCCGCCGCAAAGCTCGCAGGCCGCCGCCCAGACTTTCGGCGCGAATTCAGCCACGTCCACCGATCGCGAACCCGGCATATGAACGCGGTCCACGTTCCACGTCGATTTGTCGTTCGCGTCAATCCCTAGGCGGTCGAAGGCGGTCGCCGCCCATTCATGCGCGACTTCGGCGGGGAAGCCAGCTTCGATCTTGAGAAACCCGTTTTCGATGAAGTCCGAAATCTGAGCGGGAGTGAGCGTCGTTGCCATTTTCGAACGATACCCATCAGCGTAAACCCAGGACTCCAAACCGGCCACAATAAAACATCATGTCGCCGCGACTCGCCTTCGCTTTGGATGCCGCTGATCGAGGCGGGAAGTTCACGCTGTCTATGTTTCAGACCGGCACGGCGGTGGACCTGAAGTCGGACGAAACCCCGGTGACGGCGGCCGACCGCGGCGCAGAGCGCCTGATTCGCGAGATGATCGCGCGGTACTACCCGGACGATTACATTCTCGGCGAGGAAGAGGGCGGCGACAACACGATTCCGGACCGCTGGATCATCGACCCGATCGACGGAACGAAGGCGTTCATCTCCGGCGTGCCGTTGTATTCCACGCTACTGAGCTACGAAGTGAACTTTCAGCCGATCGTAGGGATTTGTCTTTTCCCGGCATTGGATGAAGTGGTCTATGCCGAGACTGGCAGCGGCGCATTTTTCAACGGTCGGCCTTGCCGGGTTTCGTCGAAGTCGGCGATGACTGGTGGAGTCGTGAGCTTTAGCGGACCAAAGCGGCTGCGAGATAAGGGATTGCTCGGCGGTGTGATTAAGCTGGCCGAGCGAGCCATGGACGAGCGAACCTGGAACGACGCCTACGGCCACGCGCTGGTGGCGACCGGAAGAATCGAAGCTATGATTGACCCCGGCGTGAGTCTTTGGGATATGTCGGCGCTCGACTTGATCGTTCGCGAGGCCGGGGGCCGGGCTTCCGGATTGGGTGGCCAAAGCGCACTGATTCCCAACGCGGTTGGTCGACACGACTTCATCACGACGAACGGTCTGGTGCACGAGGAAGTTCTCGTGGCGCTGCGGGGCGAGTAGGTTCGGCTTGCGCGTGCTTGCCGTTGACCTCGGTTTTCGCCGAATCGGCATTGCGGTCGGTGAAACCGAGTTTTCGGTGGCGACGCCTCGGCCTAGTATTGCGGCGGTCGGCAAGCTGACGTCCGATGCCGAGCAGGTTTTCCAAAGCTATCGCAAGGAGCAGGCGCAGGCCCTGGTTTTGGGCGTTCCCGGCTACGACGACGATCGCATGGAAAAGGTTTGCCGCCAGTTTGGCGCGATCCTGGAGGGTCGGGGGCTAACGGTTCATTACGTCGACGAATCGTTCACCAGCATTGCCGCCGAAGCCAACCTGATGGCGAGCGGACTTACCGCCGCCGGACGAAAACGAAAACGCGACGGGGAAGCCGCGTGCCAAATATTGCAGAGGTTCTTTTTTGAAGCCCAGAACCCGTAAGGCGATCTTGGCCGGTTTGGGGCTCTCGATCGCGTGGGCTGGCGGCCTGTTGTATTGGATGACGGCTGAGCTGGAGCCGGTGCCCGGCAGCAAAAAAGTCTTCGTTCGGTACGAGAAGGCGATTCCGGTTTCGGTAGCCCTTGCCGACCTGGAAAAGCGGAAGATTCTTCGCAACGCAACGATTGCCGGATGGTGGGCGCGATTTAACTGGCGGTCCCAGCAGGTTCCTGCGGGAACTTACGAAGTCTCGCAAGGGTCTGCCTTACGCACGCTTTTGACCACCCTAGCAAAGCCGATTCGGCAGATGGTTCGCTTGCCCGAGACGAACTGGGTGCGGCGGAACGCGCGCCTTTTGGAAAAGGCAAACGTGTGTTCGGCAGAGGCGTACGAACGGCTGAGCAAGCAGCCAGCGCTTTTTCAGTCTTCGGTTTCGTTCCCTTTGCCCTCGAAAAGTTTGGAGGGATATCTGTATCCCGACACCTATGATCTGCCGCCACTACTGGGAGCCGAGGGCGTCATCCGACGTCAGTTGCGAAATTTCGAGCGCCGAGTGTGGGTTCCGTTGGGGCGACCCAAGAACCTTCATCGCCTGGTGACGGTTGCTTCTCTGGTGGAACTAGAGGTGAAGCTGGACCCGGAGCGGAAGGTCGTCGCGGGGGTCATCGAGAATCGCCTGCGGAAGGGTATGCGGCTGCAAATTGATGCCGCGATCAATTACGGAATCCAGAAGTGGCGGCCGCTTCTGCGAAGCGAGTACAAGTCAATTGTCTCTCCCTACAACCTATATCTTAATGATGGCCTTCCGCCCACGCCAATTTGCTCGCCCTCGGTGGTGAGCTTGCAGGCAGCCATGGCTCCGGCGCGTCACAATTACCTCTATTACGTCGCGATGCCGGATGGGCACAGCGAGTTTGCTGAAGATCTGGCGATGCACGAAAACAACTTTCGAAGACGGAAACGCGAGCAGGCGGCCTTGCTTAAGGAAACAAGCCGATGAAGCGCGAGTGGCAAAGCGGTCGGTTTGAGAAAAGCCGGGTGAACTCCGCCATCCACCCGTTTTTGCCCGTTCAGGCGACGGATGCTTTGGAAAACGTCGACCTGATGGCCCTTTGGGATAGTGGGAAGCGGCTGATCCTTATCGATGTGGACAACACCATCGTGCGGTGGAAGGCAGAAGACTTCGAGGAATCGACGCTTGCTTGGCTCGAACGGGCAAAAGACGCCGGCTTTTCGCTCTGTATCCTCAGCAATACGAGCCGGGTGGAACGGCTGGACCGCATCTGCGCGCGATTGGGGATTCCCACCGTTCGGGGGCGGCGAAAGCCCAGCCGGAACATGTATGAGCTGGCGCTGCAGAAGTTCGATAGGAAGCCTAACGAAGCAGTGATGATCGGCGACCAGCTGATGACCGACATTCTCGGCGCGAACCGAAGCGGAATCGACGCGATTTGGGTGCAACGGATTCACCACAATGAGTTCAAGGGCACGGCCATCAATCGGTTCATCGAACGTTTGCTCACCGGACCGATTTACCGGGCGCTGGTGGTGCCGGAGTCGGAAGCCGCCGTTGTCGTGACTCCCCAGCAGACTCTCATCAAACAGCTGTTCCGTTTTCTGGTGGTCGGCGGTACGTCGTTTCTCATCGATTACGCGGTGAAGCTCATCTTGTTGCGAGGCACCGGTTTTGGAGACACGGTTGGTGCATGGCTGATCGATAGTGTGCCTAACTTATTTAGCTTCGCAAAGGAACCGCAGGGTGCCGCCGCTCCGGTAGTTGCCATTTTGGCCTGGGTCGTTGCCAGCATCAACAGCTTTCTCTTCAACCGTGCTTGGACGTTCAACGCGAAGGGAAGCGAACTCGGGGCCGGGCAGGCGAAACGGTTTTGGATGGTCGCTTTGGTTGCCGTCACGCTGAATGCAGGCCTCTACACGCTGGTCGTGAACGCGTTGCCGGGGCATCCCATTCTGCCTTCGAGCATCATCGCGAGTGGAGTCGTCGCCATCTGGAACTTCTGGGCGATGCGTAAGTTTGCGTTCCGGGCCGATAAGTCGTGACCGAGTGGCGAGAGGAGATTCCCGGCGACTTTGCGGTCATTGGTGACCCAGTTTCGCATTCGAAGTCGCCCGCCATGCACGCCGCTGCCTACCGTGAGCTCGGGCTAGACCTTTCCTACCGGGCGGTTCGGGTTCCCGTCGGCGAAGTCCGCGCCGCTTTGCTTCATCTTCGAACCCTGGGCTACCGCGGCGTGAATGTCACCGTGCCCCACAAGGCCGAGGCACTCGCGGCATGCGAGCAGGTGGAAGACCTAGCCCGGCGCATCGGCGCCGTGAATACGATTCGACTCGATGGACTCGTCGGGCGAAACACGGACGGGCCGGGCTTTCTCCGGTCGCTCCCCGTTAAAGAACCGGGCCTCGCCGTGATTCTGGGGGCGGGGGGAAGTGCGGCGGCGGTCGCGGTCGCGCTTGCGGATGTGGGCTGGAAGGTCGAGATTTACAATCGGACTCGGTCGCGGGCGGAAAGTCTCGCCGCGCTCATCGGCGGGGCGGTGCGGGAAGACGCAGCGGTGGCAGGGGCGGATCTGGTGATCAACGCAACCTCGGCCGGGCTGCTTGGGTCGGGGCTTTCGATTGATTGGGCGGGCGTTCGGCCCTCCGCCCACGCCGTGGACCTGATGTATGGCGCGGAGCCGTCGCCGTTCATGCGGGAAGCTTTGCAGAATGGCCTGACCGCACAAGACGGCCGTGGGATGCTGATGGAGCAAGGGGCCCTCGCCCTGGAGTGGTGGTTGGGCGTTCCCGCGCCGCGGGAAGCGATGCTGAGGGCGATTTCTTGAAGCGGCTTGAGCCGAGGGACGAGAACATCGCGGCCTGCGCCGAGGCCCTGCGGCGCGGCGAATTGGTCGTGATGCCGACCGAAACGGTCTATGGCTTAGCCGCCGATGCCACGAATCCGGCGGCGGTTCGGGCGACCTTTGCCGCGAAGGGCCGCCCGGCGGATCACCCTCTCATCGTCCACGTCAGCTCGATCGATGAGGCTAAGCCGCTGGTGCGGGAATGGACGACGGTGGCTGACGACTATGCGTCGCGGTTTTGGCCCGGACCGTTAACTCTGGTTTTGTATAAGTCTTCTACGGTTGACTATCAAGTAACCGGTGGTCAGGAGACGGTTGCGATTCGAATGCCGGCCCATCCGGTCGCGCAGGCACTAATCACAGCGACGGGAAAGCCGCTAACCGCCCCGAGCGCGAATCGGTTCACGCGGCTCTCGGCGACTCGCGCCGAGGATATCGATCCGGAGATTTTGGAGCAATGCTTTGCGGTACTGGACGGCGGGCCATGTTCAGTTGGTTTGGAGTCGACAATTCTCGACCTGACGGGGGAAGAACCGCGGGTGTTGAGACCGGGGCAAATCTTGCAGGCGGAGCTGGATGCCGTGTACGACGGTGCTCCATCGCCGCGCATGCCAGGTAGCCATCCTAAGCACTACTCCCCGCTGACAAAACTTGTGTTGGTAGAGTCAATCGGTGATCGCCCGGGTCTCTGTTTTGGCCCGGCTATGCCCTCCCAGATATCTTTGGGCACTGACCCTCACCGCGCGGCCAGCCTTCTCTACTCCGCGTTGCATGAGCTAGATCGTCGGGGCCACGTCACGATTTTTGCGGAGATTCCGTCGGCGGGTGCAGATTGGGATGCGATTCGGGACCGGCTTAAGCGGGCCGCCGAATCTGATCTCTGAGCTCGCCGTCCGGACCAAAAACGTTGTACAAGTTGGGTTCCGGTAAGCCCATCGACTGCCGCGGAGTGAGACTTGTCGCCCGAATCGCCTTCTCCGGCCCGAAGTCCGCGAGTAAATTCTGAAAGGCGTCGAAGAGGGTTATGCCGCTACCGGCCAAGGTTCCATCGTGCAGGCGAACCTGCTTTTCGCCTACGGTGCAACCCAGCCCCCACATGACGATCTCACTCCCTGGGGCCATCCCGGCGGCCATCGTGGCGTCACTCACCGCGATCACGCCGTTCAGCCCCTTCGCCGCAAAAAGCACCCGCGCCGCACCGGGATGCACGTGGATTCGGTCGTAAATCAGCTCGCACAACAAGCCGGGATCGCCAAGCGCGACGCCAAGTACGCCCGGCTCACGGTGATGCAGCGGCCGCATCGCATTGAAAGTGTGGGTTGCGTGCCGCGCCCCGGCAACAACGGCCAGATGCGTTTGAGAAGCGTCGGCGTTGGTGTGTCCCATCGAGACGGCGACGCCTCGACCGGCAAGCCGTGTGATGAGATCGGTGGCACCGTCCAGTTCTGGCGCGAGGGTGATCACGCGGAGCCGAGGGTCGTTCAGGACCTCCCACCAAGGCGAATCCGCGCTCGGAATCGGCACAATTGCCTCGGGTGGTTGAGCCCCGGGATACTTCGGCGATAGGAACGGTCCCTCCAGGTGGAAGCCAGGAATCATCGGGTGCTCGGGCAGAATGGCGAGCGCCCGCTGCACGTCGGGCAAAGACGCACTCACCGTCGTTGGGTAGAAGTATTCGTAGCCAAACTTAGCTAATTCATCCGCCCAGCGAACGACCTCCGGCATGGAAGCCGACATGAAGTCGATCCCGAAACTACCGTGAATGTGAATATCCACGAAGCCGGGGGCAAGGATATCCTCGCTGGTTCCGTCGTGCGGGATCAGCTCCCAGGTGCCCTCGTCAAAGGCATGGACGCCAAATCCGGCTGGGCCAACGGTTTGGAAGAGGGGAAGACTCATGGTTTTTTCGCGTATTTCCCGCCGTCGCGGAGGATGAGGCCATCGATTTCGAGGACGGTAAGTTCGGCAAGGACGTCCGATGGGTCGGCGTCCACTTGCGCCACGAGAATCTCAGGCGCGACGGCATCCACCGAGAGAACTCGCAGGATCTTGTCGGCGAGGGAGTTCGAATCCGAAGTCGGTTCGTTGGCGGGGGTGAACAGACCGCCGATGCCGAGTGACTCCAGTATCTGCTCCGGATGCGTTACGAGCGTCGCCCCGTCGCGGATCAACTGAAACGATCCGTAGAAGTTTCGGTTGTCCAAGTTGGCCGGAACGACAAAAACCTCGCGGCCAAGCTCGGCGGCGTGCTGGGCGGTACGCAGGGCACCGCTCTTTGCGGGGGCTTCGACGACCAAAACGGCGAGGCTTAATGCCGCAATCAGATAGTTTCGCTGCAGAAACTTGTAGCTATCCGGAGTCGATCCGACCGCATATTGGCTGAGGAGACCGCCCGAGGGAAGCAATTCTTTGAACAGACCCGCGTTCAGCGGGGGGTAAACCCCATCGACGCCGGTGGCCAAAACTGCAATGGATCTTCCGGCTACGTTCAGCGCGCCGCGGTGGGCCGCTGCATCAATTCCCAGGGCTCCGCCTGATACGACGGTGACTCCGGCCCGCGCAAACGCCTCCGCGAACTTCTGGGCACAGGCTTTACCATAGGTTCCGGCGGAGCGTGTGCCGACGATGGCGATGGCAGGCAGGTTCAGGGCCGCTCTGTCACCGCGAAAAGTTAACGCGGGCGGCAAGCCGGAAACGCCCAGAAGCGGCTCCGGGAAGTTTGCTTCCTCCAGCCAGGTGACGCCCTCGGTCGATGCCGTCTGGGACTGGCGAATTTGGCTTCGTTCCCGGTCCGTAAGTTTCGGGTTACGCAGGAGCGTCTCTACGCTCGTCGCGTCATCGGGATCGAGTTGCGAAAGAAAGCCGGCGAGCTTTCCTGCGGAAAACTCGCCGGCCAAGATGGCCTGCCAGAAGGCAGTCCGGTGACTAGTCGTCTCCGCCACCACCGCCAATTCCGCCGCCGCCCTTATTGTTGCCGCCACCCGCGGGGCCACCGGCTGGGTTCGTCGAGCTCGACGGGAGGACGATGGGTGCGAGCGTGTTGTCGATGGTCAGCACGAACTGCTGCTTGGTAACGTTGCCCATCCAATCGCTCACGGTGATGATGAACTGCTTTCGTCCGTCCGTCAGCGGCTTATTGCCCTGCGAGCTGGAGAATCGGATCACGATGCTTCCGTCGCGCTCCGTGGTGAACAGGAGGGGCTTACCGTCGACTTCAACGGTGAGTGATCGGGAAATGATCCCCGATGCCTCGTCTTCCATTTTCAGCAGCAGGAAGAGCGGTGGTTGGCCGGAGACCGGGTCACCCGGGTTCGGGAATGCGAGGGTTACCTTCGGAGGCGTCAAGTCGACACCGGTTTCGTTGTCGAAGGCGAGGATGCTTCCGTCTTTCGCCGGAACGATCAGCGTCTTGCCGGCGAGAACCGCCGGACCCGATGCCTGGACGAAGACCACCTTGGTTGCCGTAGTGGTTCCAGCCGCACCGCCACCAGCACCGGCTCCGCGACCTTGGCCGCCACCGAATCCGCCCGGAGGGCCACCCAAGCCGCCGCCTTGACCGCCACCGGCCGGGCCGCCAAATCCGCCACCTGCGCCGAAGCCGCCACCGGCGGCCGGCGCGGCCGCAACCGCGTCACCGAGCGGGCGAATGGTGTAATTCCAAATCGGCGCCGCCGCTGCCGGATCAATCAGATTGACGTCGCCGTTCGCCGTTACCACAATGAACTTCGAACCGGCAACAGTTGGGTTTGCGACCGGCCCGGAAGAAAGCTGAATCGGGGTCTTCGAGATGAGCTGGCGATCATCGTTGTAAACCTTCATAAGGCCTTCTCTCGTGGTCACGAGGATTCCGGCGGCCGAGACCGTCGGCGCGTAGGCCAATGCCATCTTCGTATCGACCTGCCAGCGAAGGTTGCCCTCTGCGGCGTTCAGTGCTACCAAGAAGGTGCCGGAGTTCGCGTAGATCACGCCATCGCGAACGATCGGAGCGGCATTCTGCGGAACGTTCAGGGTCGTCTTCCAATCTCGCTTCTGCGTGGCGAGGTTTAGGCTTACGATGGAATCCTGCGTGTAATAAAGGATGTTGCCTTCGTAGCTACCAAGGTTGCCCACAATGGTCGTGCCGGGGGAGTAAGGCGCGGTCCAAGCCGGTTCGCCGTTCGCGGCGTCAAGGGCAACGAGCGAATTGTTGCTCTGAGCGAAGACGACGTACTTGTTGGCAACCACGATCGGCTGGCCAACCGGGGTGCCGGGAGCGTTGTAGGTCCACTTTGATTCGCCAGAATCCGGGTTGATTCCGTAGATCAGGCGGTTGCTGCCGATGGCAACCAGGGTTCCGGCAGCGGCGACGGGCGAGCTACGGAAGGCACCGGGAATCGGGTCAAGCTGCGGGAATCGCCACTTCAGGTTGCCGCTACTTCGGTCGATTCCGAAGACGCGTCCACCGATTGCGGCGTAAACCGATTCCCCGATGACCATCGGAGACCCGCTCGGAGCGGCCGTCGCCGGATAGCTCCAACGCCAAGCGAGTGGGGCCGGTCCGTCAAATTGAGCGGAAGCCGCCGCCGCGATGCCTAGGCCGACCAAGGTGGTGGCGAGGCTGGTGACGAGTGAGCGCATGGTTCGCATCTTGCCTATCAATCTCCGGGTCCAATCCGAAGCTCACCTCATTGTAGTCACCGCAGGCGTGCCTTGTCTAGCAAGCTCGATTCAGCCATAATTTGGGACGCTTCTCGCGGAGGTTCTGTAACGCAAAACTCGTCGGCAACGCTGATTCTCTGTTACCACAAGGTTGGGCCCCAAGCCGAAGAGGGCCGATTCCTGAACGTAGCGCCCGCAGACCTCGACCGACAGGCCCGCTTCTTGACCCGCTTGGGCTACGTTGGCCGAAGGCTGGACGACGAAACCCCCTTCGACCGCCCACGATGCGTGGTCTTCACTTTTGATGACGCGTACGCCAGCACGTTGCACCACGCGCCAGAAATCTTGGAGCGGCACGGCATTCCCGGCGTCTTCTTTGCCGTAACCGGCAAGACGGAATCGGATTGGGACGGCGACCGGGCGCGACCCCTCGCGGAACCGGCAATCCTGAAAGCGGCCGCGGCGCGCGGCCACGAGATCGGCAACCATTCTCACACCCACCAGCATCTGGCGAAGCTATCCGCCCCCGAGCAGCGAGAGGAGCTCAAGCAAGCGCATGCCGGGTTGGAGCAACTTGGAATTCGAGCCAGGTCGGTTTGCTATCCCTACGGCTCGTTCAACCACGACACGCTGATCGCGGCGGACGGCCTTGGATACCGGCGCGGGGTTTCGCTAGCAAAGGGCTGGGCGCATTCAACGGCTCCTAGGCTGGCGCTGCCACGCATCGTCATTGCCTACTCCGACGGCTTGGCGGGCTTTGTTTACCGGGTTTTTGTCCGGCCAAAGTTGCGGCGTGCTGCCCGTTAGGGTACATTTTAAGGCCCGCGTGGGCTTGTAGCTCAGTTGGTTAGAGCGCACCCCTGATAAGGGTGAGGTCACAAGTTCGAATCTTGTCAGGCCCACCAACCACGCGGACCAAACCCCTTACAACAGCGAGGACTCCTCGTCGTGAAGCCGGCGCACGATCCGCTTCACCAGGTCGGGATTCCGCTTACTGCTAATCAGGATCGCGTCGGCCGTAACGACCACAATCAGGTTCTGCACGCCAGCCATGCAGACTCTTTGGCCGGCCTGCGCCTGATAGACCACGCACTCCTCGGTGTCTTCCAAAATGGCGTCCTCGGGCGAAACGTTTCCGTTCTCATCCAGCGGACGATAGCGGGCCAGCGAGTCCCAAGAACCGAGATCGTCCCACTCAAAAAGGGCCTCGACCACCGAAACGCGGTCAGATTTTTCCATGAGGGCGTAGTCGATCGAGACGCTCCCCAGTGCGGAAAAAGCGCTCACGGCATCGGCTTGGCGGTCCGCAGACAGCAGCTCGGCGATCGCGAGCACGGCGGAATGGTGCGAGGGTGAGCTCTGCGCCAGCTCGCGCAAAAGCGCTTCCAGCGTCCAGAAGAACATGCCGCTGTTCCAGAGGAAGCGACCGGAGCGCAGGAACTCCTGCGCCTGCGGCAAAGCTGGCTTCTCGCGGAAGGCGACGACGTTTCGAACCGTTTGGCCCTGGACAACCCTCGGCGCCGAAGCACGGTCACATTCGATGTAGCCGTATCCCGTCGCGGGGCGAGTCGGTTTGATGCCCATCGTCACCAGATCGCCGGTTTCCTCAGCGTGAGTATAAGCGGCCCGAACCGTGTCGGCAAAGACCGCGTCGGGCGCGATACGATGGTCCGAAGCCAGAACGGCAAGGGAAGTTTGCGCGGGGTCATAGCCGCGGGCCAGCAAGTTGGCGACCAGCCAAGCGATGCCCCCGGCGGTGTCCCGTCGTACCGGCTCGCACAGAATCCGGTCCGCCGGGATCTGCGGCGTGTTCTCGGCGATAAGGTCAACGAGGTGTGGCGCGACGCAGAGGAAGATGTTCTCGTCGCCGACGACGGGAGAAACCCGATCAATGGTCTCGGTGAGCATCGTCCGCTCCGGGTCATTCAAGCGAAGGAGCTGTTTGGGGAGCGAACGTCGGGAGAGGGGCCAGAACCGCTCGCCGGTTCCTCCGGCCATGATGGCAACGATTCTTTCCATGTTATGTGCTTACGAAACTTTTCGTGACGTTCAAGCATTTTGGAACGATTTCTAAGGCGGATGGTAAGGTCTTTGTAGCATGCGAATCTTGCGGCATCTTTCCGCCACGTTGGCCCTTTGTGTTCTGGGCAGTCCTATCGGGCTCGCCCAAAGCGTCCAGGTCGAAAAATACAAGCTGCCAAATGGCATGACCGTGATCTTGCACGAGGATCGAACGGTGCCAATCGTGACGATCAATACTTGGTTCCGGGTGGGCAGTAAAGATGAGCCACCCCGCCGCTCTGGCTTTGCCCATTTGTTCGAGCACCTCATGTTTATGGGGACCAAGCGCGTGCCGAATGGCCAGTTCGACCGCCTGATGGAGAACGACGGCGGCTACAACAATGCCTCCACCGCGGAAGATCGCACGAACTATTTCTCGGTCGGCCCATCGAACCTGCTTCCCATGCTCTTGTGGCTGGACGCCGAGCGATTTGAGAGCCTAGGCGAGAACATTGACCTGGCAAAGCTCGACCTTCAGCGCGACGTGGTCAAGAACGAGCGACGCCAGACGACCGAGAACGTGCCCTATGGGAAGGCTTACGAAGCCCTCAACGGCCTCATGTTCCCGGCGAATCATCCGTACGGAACGAGTGTCATCGGGTCGATGGAAGACCTCACCGCCGCCTCGGTAGACGACGTGAAATCGTTCTTCAAGACGTTTTACACTCCGAACAACGCGTCACTTGTTGTTGCGGGCGACTTCCGGATTGGCGAGATCAAGCCGCTCATCAACCGCCTCTTTGGAACGTTGAAGCGCGGGAATGATCCCGTGCGCAAGCCGGTCCCAGCGATCGATTTTAAAGGCGTTCGGCGGATCACGATGGTGGATCAGGTCGAATCGGCCAAGACGATCATGGTTTGGCATAGCCCGGCCGCCTACAAGCCGGGTGACGCGGAAATGTCGATCGCGTCGTCAGTCCTCAGCGACGGCGTTTCCAGCCGATTGGTCGATCGATTGGTCGTGAAAGAGCGACTCGCGACCGAGATTTCCGCATTCCAAGAGTCCCGCCAGCTTGGCTCGCTGTTCACGATTGACGCGACGTTGGCACCAGGCGTGAGCCAGGATCGGCTCGAGGCCGGCATCGACCAGGTTTTGCGAGAGTTCATCGCAAACGGCCCTACGGCCGAAGAGGTCGCCCGCCAAACGGCAAAAATTGAAACCGGCTACGTCAACGGGTTGCAATCCTTGTCGCAAAAGGCCGACAAGCTGAACGAGTACGAGTTCTATCTGGGCGAACCCAATTCCTTCTCGAAAGTGATGGATTCCTACCGGAACACTACGCCAGCGGCGATCAAGGAATCGGTTGGCAAAACCCTCTCGCTTTGGAGTCGCCTGATTCTGCGCGTGGTGCCGATGACCGAAACCCCGGCGGTGAATCCGCGAGATGCGGTGCCCGTCGTTCCGCCGCCATCCACCTTTGCCGCGAAACTCCCGGTTGAATTCACCCTCGTCGGTGGCGTAAAGGTTTATTACTGGCGTCGTCAAGACCTGCCGTTGATGCAGCTCCAGGTGTTGTTCCCCGGCGGCACGGAGTCGGACGGCGCGAAGCCGGGCCTCACCGATCTGATGGCCGAAATGGCCACCCAGGGTGCCGGGGACCTTGACGCGAGCCAATTCGAGTCGGCGGTTTCGGCTCTTGGCGCAAGCGTGAATGTCACGGCCGGCAGCCGGTTCACCACGGCGTCGCTTTCGTCGCTTGCCGGCAACTTTAGCCTAGCAATCCCCTACTTATCCGACGCGCTGCGTCGCCCCAAACACTCGATCCAAGACTCGACGCGGGTGCAGCAAGTGCGCGTGGCCCGTCTGGATGAACAGGCCACCGACGCCTCTTCCATCGCGCGGAAAGTTGCCGACCGTGAGTTCTTTGGCGCCACGCATCCCCTCGGGCAGCCGGCAGACGGAACAACCGCCTCGGTGAACGCGCTGACGTTGACGGACGTGGTCCAGCGTCATTCGGCCATCTTCCAACCCCAGCGAGCCGTGGTCTACGCGGCGGGGTCGTTGCCGGGGCCGGACCTCAAGCGTGAGCTTGACCGGCTCTTTGCCGGATGGTATGCCGGAACGGCACCGCTCATCACTCCGGCCGTTCCGGAAGTTCCGGTAAAGCCGCTTCGCGTGATTCTCGTTCACCGGCCGGAAGCCGTTCAAACCGTGATCCGGTTCGTGCAGCCAGGCGTTCCGTATGACTCGTCATCGCGTTTGCCGTTCGAGGCTATCGGAACCATTCTCGGCGGGACCTTTACCAGCCGCCTGAACCAAAACTTGCGAGAGGCGAAGGGCTACACCTACGGCGCTGGATCGACCTTTAGCTTTGAGCCGACGTTGGGGACGTTTGCGGCCAGTTCCAGCGTCCGCGCTGACGTCACGGGAGCTTCCATAAAGGAATTCCTTCTGGAAATCAACGGCATTCGGAAAGGTGACATCACGCCGGTCGAAACGGCAAAGGCGGTCGCCAGCTTACGCACCCAGGTCATCAACCGCCTGGCCACGTTCGGCGGACTGCTTGGCACCGCAACCGAGTACGGATCATTTGGACGGCTCTTCGCGGGGGTCAATGAGGACCTTGCCGCACTCAATTCGATCACTCCGGGCCTTCTCAATGGCATGGTGAAAGACGCTCTGCCAATCGAATCCGGCGTTCTCGTTCTGGTCGGCGATCGCGCGAAGATCCTGCCGCAGCTCGAAGGCCTCGGGTTGCCGAAGCCGGAAGAAGTCACGTTCAAGCCCTGACGTTTCTAACCTGAGATGATCATCCCGAACTACGTTCCCGGTCCCTTGGAGGTCGAAGGGAACGTAGGTGCCTCCCGCTACCGGGACCGCCTGCGATTCCTTCGCACGGTGGTCCACGGGAATACGCTATTCACGGGATTGATACTTGCCGCATCCTATTTGCCGTGGCCGGATATGGGCGTTCGAACCTCCGTCTTCTTCTGGCTGGCGGTGGTCATCGGGCTGGACCTATTTCGCATTTTTAAGCGAGAGCTGCCGATTGAAGCGAAAGTTTCGGCCTGGATGCTGCCATTGCTTGGACTCTCGCTCTCGTGGGTCCTCCATGAGATTGTCGCACGCGGGGGCTTCGTCTGGCCTCTATTCGTGGCGATCGCGCTTCAGTCCTGCTACGCTCTCGTCTGCGGCCGAGATTTCAGCTTCGTCGGGTTCTTCTTTCTGCCCTGGATCGCATCGCTTTTTGCGCTTGGGGTTTTCGGGGTCGCCGGGAAGGTGAGCAGTGAGGGCATGTCGCTCTCGCTCTGGGCGTGCTCGGGATGGCTTTTCTACACCGCGTACGATCTATCTATGATCATGCGGCGGCGGCGGATCGGCGAGGAGTTCGCCGCGATACTAGACATCCACCGCGATTTTCTGAACATCTTCGGATACTTCCCGCGCGTGATCGCGCACTGGAAAAAGCACCACATTTGGGTGGAAGTGAAGGGCGAGATCAACCGCAGCTTCGACGGGCGGTAGCGCCTACCGCCCGGCAATTCACTCGTAGTTCTTGCTCATGCCTAGCTCTTCCGGAGCGTGCAAGCGAAGCATCTTCGCATCGACGTCCGCCGGAATTTGACTTGCGGTGAGCTTGCTCACCACGAACATGATGATGAGCGAGAGCGGTACACCCCAGATGGCCGGCTGCTCCAGGAGCGAGCGCACCAACGGGGAGACATCCATTGTCAGGATCTTCTTATCGAGAAGCATCGACGTTACGATGGCCAACAGCGAAGCAACTCCGCCCACCAGCATGCCGCTGGCCGCCCCGGTCGAGGTTAGGCCGCGCCACCAGGACCCGAGCAGAAGGAGCGGGAAGTACGAGGCGGCGCCAATGGCAAACGCCCAGCCGACCATCGTTGCGATATCGAAGGTCTCGACGAACAGCCCGAGGACCATTGAGACAACCCCGACGCCAACGGCGGCCCACTTAAACGCCTTCATGCGCTCGTCGCCGGTGGCATTCGGGCGGAGCATTTTGCCGTAAATGTCGTGGGCGAAGGCACCCGACATGCTAACGAGGAGGCCGGAGAATGTGCTCATGAACGCCGCAAACGCGCCCGCACTGGTAACGCCGCTAAGGATTTCGCCCAAAAGCTTGTTCTCCAGCATCATGGGCAGCTTGATGACGACCGCGTCGGTCGTGTTGTTGGCGTAGAGCTCTGGCATGTGGGCGCGGCCCAAAGTGCCCCAAAGCGGCGTGAAGACGTAGAACGCCCCTAGCATGACCATCACCCAGAGCGTGGTCCGCTTCGCGGCCCGGCCGTCTGGATTGGTATAGAACCGCACCAGGATGTGGGGCAGGCCCGCGGTGCCGCAAACCAGAGCGATGATGAGGGAATACGTGTACAGAAGCGGGTAGCCGTGCTTGCTGGTTAGCGGGCCAAAGGGATGCTCCCAAGCCTTGTCGTTCGGTGCGTTTGGCGCGGCAACCGGGCTGTCGGGCGAGCCGTCGACCGCCTCCATCCTCACCTCGGTTGGTGTCGCAAACTCAAACTTCATCGTCGTGGTGACCGGCTTGCCGTCTTTCATCAACGGTTGACCGTCGACCAAGACCGGGATCGGAACCGAGGTCAGCCTTGTTCCGGGCAAAAACTTGACGTCCTTGAGCTTGTCCAGACCTTCGGCACCCCCGCCAGCAACCGTCATTCCGTAGATTTCGCTTGGGCGCGCGAGGCCATCAAGCTTCTCGTTCGGTGCCAGTTTTCGAACCGGCGCTATCTTCTCGATTTCAGCGCCTTTCGGGAATACGAGGGCGATGCCGCCGGCGGGGGTGGCAAGGACGTTTGCCGGGAACGCCGCGCTTCCTTTCACCTTAACCGTTGTGCCCGAGGCGACCGTCGGAAGTCCGGCAACGCTGTTTTTCACTCCAGAATCGGGTGCCGGAGAGCCAAAAACGGCGGCCAGAACGAAGACCGGGACCGAGATTGCAAACAGCTTCGCCCAATATTGAAAGGCTTGAACGAGGGTAATGCCCTTCATCCCGCCCACCGCCACGTTGAAGGTGATGACGGTGCCGACGACCATGATGCCGATTGCGTAGGGCCAGTTGAGGATCGCCGCCATCGTGACGCCCGCGCCCTTCATTTGCGGCATCGTGTAGAAAAACCCGATGAACAGCACGAAGATGACGGCGATTTTTCGGAAGCTCGGGCTGTCGAATCGGCCCTGAGCGAAGTCGGGAATCGTGTAGGCACCGAAACGGCGTAGCGGTCCGGCGATGAATAGCAAAAGGAAGAGATAGCCAGCCGCGTAGCCAACCGGATACCAAAGCGCGTCGTAACCGGACTTCATGATAAGTCCGGCGATGCCCATGAAACTGGCCGCCGAGAGGTACTCGCCCGAGATCGCGGCGGCGTTCATTCCGACGCTGACGGATCGACCGGCTACGAAGAAGTCGGCCGTCGTTTTCGCTCCCCTTGTGGCGACGATCCCGATCACGACGGTCGCAACCGTCACCAAAACAACGAAAAGGAACGGGATCATAGCTTCGGTTTGCCTCGGTATTCGGCGATGGTTTCGTCTTCAATCTTGTTCGAGGCGTTAACGAATACGAAGGCGAGCCCGGCAGTCACGATGTAGAAAAGAACGCCGAGGAACAGCCACGTTGCGGTGAATCCGCCTACTTTGAATTCAACCGAGGCGGGTGAAAACATATTGGCCAGCGGAAGGCCAACGAGCACCACGACAAAAACGGCGGCCACCGCGAGTCCCAGGCGAGATTGGCGCTTGAGGACCCTGGCGAGAAGGGCGGCGTGATCCGCGTCGTTGCGCATTCCAATAGATTAGCAAGAATTTCTGTCGGAGTGTAGGGTTTGATCCGGTTTCGGCCACGCAAACGTCCCGGAGAGCAGTTCGCCCTCATCCATCGCCCGGTTACAGAATGCAAATTCGCCGGCTTCTTACCTGGGAACGGTCTGCTCGGACAGAAGGATCGAAAGAACGTTGTCGGAGGACAATCCTTCCACCTCGGCTTCTGGCCGCAACAGAACGCGGTGCCGCAACACCGGGAGCGCGAGTTCCTTCACGTCATCGGGAATCACGTAGTCGCGCTCGCGGATACGGGCAACGGCTTTGGCGCAGTTCAGCAAGGCGATGCCGGCGCGCGGCGAGGCTCCCACCATGATGTCGTCCGAGTTTCGCGTGGCTTTGACCACTTGATAGATATAGTGAAACACCTTTTCCTCCACGCGTGTTGCTTGCACTTCGGCCTGCATTTCCTTCAACTGTTCAAGCGAGACGAGGGCGCGCACGCCCGCGTCGTCGAGCCCTTGGGGCCGGAATCCGGCATGGTGCCGGTGTAGCACCTGAATCTCGGAAGCCTCATCGGGATAGCCGACCAGGATTTTCAGCAGAAAGCGGTCTTGCTGGGCCTCGGGCAGGGGATAGGTTCCTTCGAAGTCGACCGGGTTCTGGGTCGCGAAGACCAAAAACGGTTCCGGAAGCGGGTAAGTCACGCCGTCAATCGTCGCCTGTCGCTCCTCCATCGCTTCCAGAAGCGCGGCTTGCGTCTTGGGCGGCGTTCGGTTGATTTCGTCGGCAAGTAGAACGCCAACAAAGATTGGGCCGCGCCGAAGCACGAAATCGCCGGTCTTCGGGTCGAAAATCATCGTGCCGATGACGTCGCTCGGCATGAGGTCCGGCGTGAACTGGGTTCGTCCGTACTCCAACGAGAAGATCCGGCTTACCGTGCGCACGAGAAGCGTTTTGGCGACACCAGGAACGCCCTCTAAGAGAACATGCCCGTTTGCAAGAATTCCAACAAGAACCTGCTCGACAGCCGCATCCTGGCCGGCGATCACTTTGCGGACTTCTTCGCGAATCTCGCGGATGGTAGAAGCAACGGACATGCCGGAAGTCTACTCAGAGGCCGTGAACTCTGGGACTAGCTACGGAAGAAATCGGGATCGCTCGTCGGCTGTCGGCAAGCGGCAGGATTCGCGCTTGCCGAACCAACGGTAACGGTTTTTTGCCACCCAAGAGTAAGCGAAGTCACGCAACGGGCGTGGAACGAGGGCCAGGATTTTTGCCCCGGGAACGCGAAGACCGACCAACACCCGAATCGCGGCATCCGAACGCTTCCAAACGACCCCGTCTTCCCAGAGCACGAATGAATTTAGATCCTCGGCGGCTTCAGGAACCAGACGCTTCGCGGTTTCGCCCTGCAAAGAAGCCATGCGGAATAAACGCTGGCGGTCACGGCGCATCACCCAATCCGCGCTGCGGTTGCAAAACGTGCACACGCCGTCAAAGAACAGGATCGGCCCCTGCCCGGTTACACCATCGCTAGGTTGATCAGCTCGCGCGGGGGCCGAAATGTGACGTCCTCCTTAATCGTTTCCAGAACATCCACCCGGACGTCTCTCCGCTCGCCGATGAGCTCGCCGATGATGTCTTCAACCAAAGATTCTGGGGTGGAAGCACCCGATGAGATGCCTACTCGGCGGTAGTTGGTCTTCCACTCCGGCAAGACCTCGGCTGGGTACATCAGAAGATGGGCGGGAGTGCCCAACCCTTCGGCTACTTCTCGCAAACGGTTCGAATTGGAAGAGGTCGTGCTGCCAACGACGAGCACGAGGTCGCACTGGCGAGCAAGCTCGCGAATTGCAGCTTGCCGGTTCGTGGTTGCGTAGCAAATGTCTTCGGTGGAGGGGGTTTCGAGGTGAGGGAAACGCCGCTTCAGGACGGCCATGGTCTCCCGCACTTCCTCCACGGACAGCGTGGTTTGGGTGAGAACGCTCAGCCGCTCGTGCGGAGGTAGCTCAATGTGCTCGGCGTGTTGTGGGTCTTCGACAAGCTGAATGCGCCCGGGAGCTTCGCCCATGGTGCCTTCGGCTTCCACGTGGCCGGCGTGCCCGATGTAGACCATGTAGAAACCCTTTGCAGCGTATCGGCGGGCTTCGTGGTGGACCTTGCTCACCAACGGGCAGGTGGCGTCGATGATCTTCAGGTTTCGCGCGGCAGATTCTTCCCGGACGGCCGGCGAAACGCCGTGTGCCGAGAAAACAACGACCGATCCGTTGGGAATGTCGGCGATGTCTTCGACGAAAATGACGCCGCGTGACTCGAACGAGCGCACGACCCACTCGTTGTGAACGATGGCGTGCCGGACGTAAACCGGCGAGCCATGAATCTTCAGGGCGAGATTCAAGACCTCGATGGCATAGGCAACGCCCGCACAAAAACCGCGCGGCGCGGCCAACAGAATCTGCTCCACATCTTTATTCTACGCCCGCGTACACAATCCGGGCGGCGTAGGTTATAGTTGGAATTGGCCGCAAAGCCAAACGTCGAATTTTCGGACCCGCAAGGGCCGGAGAGCGGGGGAACCGTAACTTAGGGGTGAAAGCCAGCTTCTGCTGGCAAGGGTAACTTGTGGCCCGAATCCGACAGCTAACCTCGTAGACGTCAACATGAGTTGAAAGTGCGCGCACGACGCCGGCCTAGCCGGAAGCGAAGGCGGGACAATGATGTCATCGTCGGCACACGGGAGACCCTAGCTTTTGCAGCTAACTGGGGCGGGGAACCCGAGTTCTTCTTGTCTGCCGCGACGTTGCGGCTTTGGGCAAATGAGCGATGGTCGACCGCCCTCTTGCGTCGCATTTCCCCTCTTTTTTCGACATGAGCCCGTTCTCATGTACGGTCTGACGACACGAGATCGTTGTCATGTCGTTTTTTCTCATCTTTTTCGACATGATCGGGTTATCATGTTTAGGAACGCGACATGACGCCGTACTCTCGAACCGAGCCGTATAACCAGCTGCCGAAGCTTCCGCCGGCGGCCGAACTGGAAACAAAGTCGGTCTTGAAGCTGACGATTCAGGCTCGCGCCGCGCTCGAGGGGCTGAAATACGCCGGTCGCCTGATCCCGAACCAGGGCCTGTTGGTGCAGGCGTTGGTGATGCAGGAAGCAAGGTCCTCGTCTGAGATCGAAAACATCGTGACGACGAACGACGACTTGTACCGGTCGATGGGGCAAGACGCCGAAGCCACCGACCCGTCCGTGAAGGAGGTTTTGCGATACTCACGTGCGGTCTGGCGGGGGCTGGCCCGTGGGCCGATTTCGACCGACAACATCCCGCTGCTGGCGGCCGAAGTTCTGGACCACGATGTCGAATTTCGCGCCGGGCTGGGAACCCGCATCGGTAATCCCGGGACCGGCGAGATCATCTACACGCCGCCCGTCGGCGTGGACCGAATTCGGGATCTGCTCGGGAACATGATCGACTTTGTGCGCGCTGGCGGAACGCTGGATCCGGTGATTCGGATCGCGGCGGCGCACTACCAGTTCGAGGCGGTCCATCCATTCGTGGATGGCAACGGTCGCACCGGCCGGATTCTCAATGTCCTTTGGATGTGCCAGCTCGGGTTACTGGAAATGCCGGTTTTGTACATGAGCCGCGCGATCATCGAGTCTCGAAGCGAGTACTACCAGCGTTTGCGAGCCGTCACGGAGCGCCAGGACTGGAACGCGTGGCTCGAGTACATGGTCGATATCGTCCAGATCACGGCGTTGGAGACTCGTCGTCGCATCGAGCATCTACGGAAAATGATCGACGAGGCAAAGGAAGAAATTCGCGAGAAACTGCCGAAGATTTACTCGGCAGAGCTGGTGTTCAGCCAGCCGTACATCCGGATCGAAACCGTGGTGGCGGCCGGCCTGGTGAAACGGCAGGCGGCATCGCTGTATTTGCAACAGCTAGAGGGCATCGGCGTTCTGCGGCAGCGGAAGCTGTGGCGCGAAACGTTGTACGTTAACGACGCGCTGATGACCGCCCTCACCGTCTGAGGAAAGTAAACTGGCGTCCATGAGCAAATCGACCCCCGGCGTGCGGTATGCGGAGGTGTACCGAGAGACCTCCGAAACGCGCATCCAAGTGGTGCTCGACCTCGATGGCGGAACCCGCCAGGATGTACAGACCGGCATCGGGTTCTTCGACCACATGCTCAAGCTGATGGCGTTTCACGGCCAGTTCGACCTTGGGATTAGCTGCGAGGGCGATAACGAGATTGACGACCATCACAGCATCGAAGACTGCGGAATCGTGCTGGGCAAGGCGTTCCAGCAGGCTCTTTCGAACACAGTTCCCATCGTTCGGTACGCCAGTAACCACACGGCCATGGATGAGGCGCTCTCTCTGGTGGCGATCGACGTCAGCGGGCGAGGAGTTCTGACCTTCAATGCGGACTTCAAGCGCGAGATGCTGGGCGACATGGCGACCGAGAATATTCGTGAGTTCTTCCGCGCGTTCTCGGCGCATTCTGGAATCACGATCCACGTTCACAAGATTGCGGGCGAGAACGACCATCACATCGCCGAAGGGATTTTCAAGGGCTTTGGCCGCGCGATCCACTCCGCGACCCGCCGCAGCGATCGGCTTGGTTCGACTTCGACGAAAGGGAAGTTGGATTGATCACGATTCTCGATTACGGCATCAATAACCTCAGCTCCATCTCCAAAGCGGTAAAGCACTTGGGTTTTGAAGGCCAAGTTCGGCGAGATTTGAGCGGGGCGAGCAAGTTGATCATCCCCGGCGTTGGCGCGTTTGGCGCGGCAATGCAGGCTTTGGCACCGTTGGCCGACGAGATTCGCGCATTCGCGCGGGTCGGTAATCCGGTGTTCGGCATTTGCCTCGGCCAGCAGCTTTTGTTCGAGCGCAGCGAGGAATACGGCGATCATGAAGGGTTGGGGCTTGTGCCCGGTCGCGTTCGCTATTTTGCCCCGCAAGCGGGTCTGAAGGTGCCGCACATGGGTTGGAATGAGGCTAAGTTTCGGCTCGGATCTGCCCTGGGTGAGGGAGTCGCCGACGGCGCGCAGGTCTACTTTGTGCACTCGTTGGTTTGCGAGCCAGAAGACGATGCTGACGTGGCCGCGATGACGACCTATGGCCAGCCGTTTGCCAGCGCGATCCAGCGCGGCAACGTTTGGGGGACGCAATTCCACCCCGAGAAGAGTAGCGCGACCGGACTCCACATCCTGAGGAACTTCCTCGCATGCTAATGATTCCGGCAATCGACCTTTTGGGCGGCCAGACGGTTCGCCTGATGCAGGGTGACTACGACCGGCAGATTTCGTATGCCGCCGACCCGGTGGAGACCGCGCAGGAATTCGCGGACGCCGGAGCGGATTGGATTCACGTGGTCGATCTTGACGGCGCGCGAACCGGCAGTCAGGCAAACCTTGGCGTGATCGAGCGCATCGCGCGGGCGGTGCCAGGCAAGCTGGAAGTTGGCGGCGGCGTGCGAAGTATGGAAGCCGCGCAGCGGCTGCTGGACATAGGAGTTGGTCGGGTGATTTTTGGCACCGCTTTGGTGCGCGATCCGGACCTCGCCTCGGTAGCTTTTCGGGAGCTTGGCGAGCGGGCCGTGGCCGGAATCGACGCCCGCGACGGCCGCGTTGCCACCGCCGGGTGGACCGAGGCCAGCGAACTGCTTGCCGTTGACCTGATGCAGCTGATGGTTCAGGCCGGGGCGCGGCGGTTCATCGTGACCGACATCGCGAAAGACGGCGAGCTCACGGGGCCTAATCTGGCGTTCATGCAGGAGCTGGCGGCCGCCGTTCAGGCGGCGGTGATTGCCTCGGGAGGAGTCGGGAATCTGGATGATCTGGCTGCGCTCGCCGCACTGGACCCCGCGCCGGAAGCGGTGATTGTGGGGCGGGCGCTCTACGAGGGTCGGTTCACGGTGGCCGAGGCGATGGCGCGATTGGCCGGAAGCCTCATTTCCACCGCGCGGTAGCCCTATAATAGACGCCGTGGATCGTATCCTTCAGCCCGAAATATTGGCCCTTTTGATTCCGGTATTTGCCCTCCTGATTCCGATCGTAAAACTGCTGACGGATCATCAGCGAAAGATGGCCGAGCTTTACCGAACGTCGATGCAGGCGAATCCGGCTGAGTCGAATCAGCTGCGGCAAGAGATCTCGGAGCTGAAGTCGCTCGTGCATCAGCAATCTATCGCGCTGGATAACCTTTCGAACTCGCAGGCGCGGATTGGCCGGGGCGAGGAGTCGCTGCAGAACCGGAACGGGGGGAACTGATGGCTCCGGAGGTTTTCTTTTTGTTCTTGATGATTACGATCCTTGGCTCGCTGGCGATGGTGCTTTTCCATAATCGTCGGTTGGCGGAGATCAAGTTCGGTGGTGGTGGTGCTTTGCCCTCCCGCAACCTGGAGATGGATGAGTTGCGCCGTCACGTCGCGGAACAGAACGCGATCATCGCCGAGATGCGCACGCTGTTGCACCAGCAAGCGATTGCTTTGGACGACGCCCGCGTCCCGGTCGTGTCCGAATTGCGCCAAACCCCGCCGCCCGCGCCTCGCCGAATTTAGGTTCGTGGTTCCGCAGTCAGGTTCCGGTTTTGGAGTGCGTGCGGCTTGGCTTCGGTTGCGCCGGTAAAAACCAACCGGCGGCAACCGCGTTTCCTCGATCCCGGAGGGATCGCCGATGTTAGCCGCGGGTCGAAGACCCGGGGAAAAAGCGCACGCACATCTATCGACGCTGAAGGCGTCGCAGAAACTCTGGCACCCCTCCAGGGTGCGGATTTTGGAGTGCGTGCGGCTCTGCCGCCGCTTTTCTCCCGGCGGGACGCCGGTAAAGCCAACCGGCGGCTACCCGTTTCCCAATTCCCAGCCTGGAGCGACGCCACGGAGGCGCCGGCTACAGCCCTGCGGGCTAACCAGATCACCACGCGAAGCGCGTAGCCTATGCCCGGAGCTTCGCTTCGAAACACACAATCGCCGCCGCTACGTGGACGTTGAGCGAGCGGCCCTTCCCGGCCATCGGAATAAACACCGCCGCGTCGCAGAGCTTCATCACATTCGCGTAAACGCCCACGCCTTCATTCCCCAAAACGAGGCAGGTCTTTGCGGGGTACGAGAACTCGCCAAAGGGCACCGCGCCCGCCGCGACTTCCACCGCCACCAGCGTATAGCCCGCCTCGCGGAGCATCGCGGCGGCTTCGTCGTTGCGCAGAACGTGCCGCCATGGCACCCGGCGGTGCGAGCCCATGGAGGTTTTCGCGATGCCCTCGTCCGGTGGCTGGGGTGTCTTACCGCTCAAAATCAACTGCGTAACGCCCGCCGCGTCGGCAACCCGAAACATTCCGCCGACGTTGAATGGGTCGCTCCAATCTTGCAGCCAGACGACCAGTTCGGTATCGCCCAGCGGCGACCCTTCTTGGAATCGCCGAATCTCGGTTTTTCTGCGTAGTTGACGGAGCATTGGTATACAAAAAGGCCCCGCGCCGCCAAAAGGCAGCAACGGGGCAAAGTAAGTCGATTACTTGATTTCGACTTTGCCGCCAGCGTCTTCGACAGCCTTCTTGATCTTCTCGGCTTCGTCCTTGTTGACGGCCTGCTTGATCGGCTTCGGAGCGCCGTCGACGAGGTCCTTGGCTTCTTTGAGGCCAAGACCGGTGAGTTCGCGGACGACCTTGATGACCTGGAGCTTCGTTCCGCCAGCTTCGGTAAGCACGGCGTCGAACTCGGTCTTCTCTTCCTCGACCGGAGCGGCCGGTGCAGCACCGCCGCCGCCCATCATGGCCGGGTTAAAGCCCATCATAGGAGCAGCGGCAGTGACGCCAAACTTCTCTTCGAGGGCAGTTTTCAGTTCAGAAAGCTCGAGCGCGGTAAGACCGGCGATGTGGTCGACAATGGTTTCGATGGTGGTTGCCATGAGTTGTTATTTCCTTTTGGGTGTTTGGGGTTAGGCCGCAGCTTCTTCCGGAGCCTCATTGGCTTTATCGGCAACGGCATAAATCGTACGGATCGGGGCGGCGTAGATTGCTTCCACGGTGCCAATCAAGTTGCTGATCGGGGCCGCGATGGCTCCGATGACCTGGGCGATGAGAACTTCCTTTGGAGGGAGTTCGCTGATCGCTTCAACTTGCTTGGAAGTGAAGGCTCTACCGCCGAAAAGTCCGCCTTTGACGGTGAGTTTTTTCGAGGTTCGCGCAAATTCGAGAAGGGTTTTGGCGACTTCGGACTCGTTGTCGAACACGAACGCGTATGCGGTCGTGCCGTTGTCGAGCTCGAAGGGAAGTCCCTTAGCGTCGTCTCCGGCGGCCTTGCGGAAAAGGGTGTTCTTGATAACGTGCAGTTCTGCTCCTTTGGCCCGGAGGGTCCGTCGGAGTTCCTGCATTTCCTTAACTTTAAGACCGCGATAGTCGGTAAAGACAACGCCGGTCGCCTTGGCATACCATTCGGTTGCCTTATCGATGACTTGCGCTTTCTGTGCGGTTGGCATAGTTTGCACCTGCCCAGAGCGCATCCGGTCAACAAAAAACGTCCTCGTTGCCACACCGGCGAGGAAGACGCATTCTCGCACGATCCGGTTAAGGATGTGCAAACCGCTATTCTTCACCCCTCGGCGGGCCAGATTTCTAGGAAATCTGATTAAGACGCTTTCGCATCACCGGCTGTCTCTAGAGCTACGGAGAGAAGATACCTGATCGGCGGGACGTTTTGCGACGGCACGGAGCCGTCGGCTACAGCCCTTCGGGCTCACCGAAACCCTACGCGGAGCGTGTAGCCCCAGCCGCCGGCGGCCGAAATTACTCCGCGTCGACGGTTGGGTCGACGGGAGCGGAGGCAACGACGGCGTTGTCTAAGAGGAACTGCCGAACCTTTCGCTGGATCGCCCGGAACTGAAGCTCGTCGAGAGCCTTGTTCTCCTGAAGCATCTTCACCATCTCGGCGGGCTCAACCTGGTACTCGTTCGCCATTTCGAACAGCTCCTGGTTCAAGTCTTCGTTGGCAAGCCCAAGGTTCTCCGCCGCGAAAATGCGCTGGATAACCAACGCGCGTCGAATTTCGAATTGCGCGCGCTCGCGCCAGGCTTCCACGAACTGTTCCACAGTCAGGCCCTGCTCGGCCGCATACTGCTCAAGCGATTTGCCCTTTTCGCCCTGCTCCTGAGCGGTTTCTCGAATCCGTCGGTCGGCGAGCGACTCCCACATGTTGTCGCTCACGTGAATCTCGCTCGAATCTTGAACGAGGGTAAGCAACTTGTCGGTCGCGACCTCGAAGGCAACGATCTCTTTCGATCGGGTGAGGCCGATGGTAACGCGCTCCTTCAGGTCGTCGACGCCTTCGGTGGCCAAGCTCTTGGCGAACTCGTCGTCCAGGGCTGGCAACTTCACGGAGTTAATGGAGGTGAGCGAAACGGTGACCGACTTCGTGCTTCCGGCCCAATCCTTGTCCTGGAAGTTCTCCGGGAACGGCAGCTCGAGGTGCTTCATTTCCTCGACTTCCATCCCGGCCACGGCCTCGTCCAGTTCGGGGAACGACTTGCCGTTGATGACCATGAACGCGCGGGCGTCCGCTTCGCCATCGGCCTTGATGCTCACGACAACCACGTCGCCTTCGGCAACGCCTCGGTCCGTGATTGCCTCGCGGGTCGAGCGTCGCTTCCGCATTTCTTCAATCTGGAAATCGACCTCTTCTTCGGTCACGCTGACCGATTCGAGTTCGTTTTGCAGGCCCTTGTACTCGCCAAGGGTGATCTGCGGCGGCAACGGAACCTTGAGCGCGTACTCGGCCTCGCTCGTTTCCTGATCCAGCTTCTTGATCTCAACCGACGGGGCGGTGCTGGTGTCTGGCATCAGCTGTTCGGCGTCGATTGCCTTCTTCAGCGTCGCGTTCACCAGGATGTCGGCGGCTTCTTCGAACAATTGGTCTTTCGGAACAAGCTGCTCGACCATGTGCTTGGGAGCGTGCCCCGGGCGAAATCCCGGAATGCGAATGTTCTTTGCCAGTTTTTTCAGGGCACGATCAAAACTTTGCTTAACCTGCTCTGGTTCGCAAACAACGTTCAAGCGTACGGTGCAGGGGTTGAGATCCTCTCGAGTAACGGTCATGACTGCTTGTTTCCTGGGGGGTTACCCAAGGGGCCCGGGTGCCAAAAATACCGGCAGGGGCGACCCATTAAGATACCCCGGCCAGCCAGCTCGCTATGATGGCGTAGAGCGGAATGCCGAGGATGAGGTTGAAAGGGAACGAGACGCCGATGGCCAAAGCGAGAGCTAGGCCCTGGTTCGCCTTGGGCAAGCTCAGCCGCACGGCGAGCGGAGCAGCAATATAGGAAGCCGAAGCACCCATCGCACCCATCACGGTAGATCCTGCCACGCTGAGCCCGGCCGCATGGCCGAAAATGACGCCGAGGGCACCCAAGACGACGGGGCCGGCGATGCCGAGGCCCAGAACAAATCCCCAGCGGCCGTTCACTTCCTGCAATCGACTGACGGCGAGGCGGCCGAGGTCCAGCATGTAAAGAATCAGCACGCCGGGGAAGAGCAATTCGAAGAGGGGAAGTGCCTTGTCCATTTGCTCCTTGGCCGAGAATGCGCCGATGAGAATGCCGCCGATGAGCAGGACCATCGACATCGACGTGAGCAAGGGAATGGTCGACTTCCATAGCGACGGCCTTGGGCCGTCCTCGTTCGCATCTGCCTGTCGGGCGATGGCCAAAGCCAAGACGATGCCGGGCACTTCCATCGCGGCGACAAGGGCGGGCATGAAACCCTCCGGGGCGGCAACGTTTGCCGTCGTCCACTGTTGGGCGGCGCTAAAGGTAACCACGGAAACCGAACCGTAGTGGGCGGCGATGGCCGCCGAATCGATTACAGAGAGCTTCCCGAAGGAGCGGGAAAAGTAGAACGTGGACAAGCTTCCACACAGCCCGAGCGCGATGGTGGCGATAAGCGGACCGCCGAGAGCGGTGAGGCCACTCTCGGCGAGACGAACGCCTCCCTTCAGTCCGATCGCGAGCAGAAGGTAGATGCTGAGCCCCTGGAGGAGGCCCGGCGGGAACTTGAGATCGCTCTTTGCCGCCCTCGCCGCCGCTCCGAGCCCGAAGGCGAGAACGGCCGGCGAAAGGAGACTTTGAACGATCGGGTTACTCATCAGTGAGTTCCGGAGTGCGAATCCTTTTTCGGAGCGATCAACGAAGCCACGACCGAGATGGTGAGGATTCCGAGGATGACGCCCAGCGAGACGCCGATGGGGAACTTATATTCTGGTTGGCCAAACGTGGTGTGCTGGAGGTAGGTCCAGATCATCTTTCCGCCCACAAACACGAGCACGGCGGCGAGGCCGTAACCCAGGAAGTGGAACATACCCATCAGCCCCGACAGCGCGAAATACAATGCCCGAAGGCCGAGAATCGCGAAGACGTTACTGGTGAACACGATGAACGGATCCTTCGTGATGGCGAAGATGGCCGGAATCGAGTCGACGGCGAACACGATATCGGTGAATTCGACAAACACAAGGGTAATGAAAAGCGGCGTCGCGAAGAGTCTTCCATCGATTCGGTGGAAGAACTTCTGGCCGACGAAGTCTGGCGTTACCGGAATGAGCTTGCGAATGCCTTTGATGATCGGGTTCTTGTCCGGCTCGATCTTCTTGTCTTTAACCAGGACCATCTTGATACCGGTGAGGACCAAGAAGCCACCGAAGACGAGCACCATCCAAGCGAACTCCTTGAGGAGCGCGCTTCCGGCCGCGATAAAGATCGCGCGGAAGAGCAGGGCTCCCAGGATGCCCCAGAACAGCACTCGATGTTGGTACTTCGGCGGGACGTTGAAGTACGCGAAGACCATGATGAAGACAAAGATATTGTCAACACATAAGGCTTTTTCTACGACAAAACCAGTGAGAAAGGCAAGGCCAGCCTCGGAGTTTGTGTACTCACTCGCGGGGTAAATCTTGTCCCAGAACTGGTAGATGCCGACGTTGAAGACGAGCGCAAGCGAGATCCAGACGGCACTCCAAATGAGCGCCTCCTTGATGCCAACCTCGTGCGCTTCCTTGTGGAAGACGCCAAGGTCAAGCGCGAGCATGACGAAGACGAATCCGAGGAACGTTCCCCAGATCCAAAGTGGAATCCCTGCAATTTCCATGAATTCCTCCTTTAGTCGAAATCAAAGATGTCCGAAAGGAAGCCCTTCTTTTTCTTCTTCTTTCGATAGTCGTCGTCGTCGTAGTCGGGCCGATATTCACCCTGAGGCCGATATTCACCCTGCGGCCGATATTCGCCTTGGGGTCGATATTCTCCTTGCGGACGGTAGTCGTTGCCGGTCTGGGGCGCGGCGGGGCGCGGCGTGGCCTCCATCGAGGAGCTTTCGCGCTCCATTAGCTTGTCGAGTTCTCCTCGGTCTAGCCAAACGCCACGGCATTGCGGGCAGTAGTCGATCTCGACTCCGCTCCGCACCATCATAGATAGGTTTACGGTTTTGCAAACGGGACAAATCATACGTTTCTCCTCATCCTAAACCGAAGGTCTTGCGACTTGCGTGGGAACCGGCGTTCCAGGTGATTCTGGTTGGCGTGTTGACGGCGTTCCACCCCGCGAGGCGGGGGCTACTCCCCTTCGAAGGGACCGCATATGATACCTCAAGATTCGCGAATCTTGTTTCGTGAGATGCTTGTCTAAAGACCCAGAGTAGCCAAGGTTTGCTTTAAGTCCCGACCGGTAAACAGCGCGCCCGCATCCATTAGCCGTTGCGGCACGACCCGCATGCTGGAAAGTAACACGGAAGGATCGGGCCCGCCTAGTTTCGCCGCCACCTCCAGCGCGAACTTCGGCGCCGGCGGACTCCATGGCCGTCCCAGCTGCGACCGGAGGGCGTGCATAAAGTCTCGGTTTCGAACCGGGGACGGCCCGACTCCATTCCAAACGCCAGACTCTCTTTGCTTCACGATGTGGGAGAACGTCCACGCCAGGTCGCTGTCCAGAATCCAAGACATCCACTGGTTGCCGTCGCCCTGCGCTCCGCCGAGGAACGCGCGGGTTAGCGGAACGAGCGGCCCAAGCGCCCCGCCATCTCGACCCAAAACGATGCCGATCCGGACGGCGGCCCGAACCGCGGGCGAGTCGCCGACAAAGAGGGCCTCTTCCCAGGCCTGGCAAACTTCGCTCAGGAACCCGGTCCCGGCAGAAGAGGTCTCCGTGAGAAGCTCGTCGCCGCGGTCTCCGTAGTAGCCGATGGCGCTTGCGTTGATCCAAACGGCGGGGGGACGGTCGGCCCGCTGAATGGCCTGGCCGATCACGCGCGCGCTCTCGATTCGGCTCTCCAGAATATTCTTGCGGTTTTCCGCGGTCCAAGGCTGGGTGATCGGGCTTCCAGTGAGGTTAATCACGGCTTCGGCTCCTTCCAGGCACTTGGTCCATTCGCCGAGGCTCTTGGCGTCCCAAACCACGTCCGCATTCGATCCGCGACCGAGAATCACTGGCTCAAAGTCGTCCCGCTTGAGTTGCCGGGCGACCGCCTTCCCGATGAATCCCGTTCCGCCCGCGATGACAACCTTCGCCATGTCACTTTCTAAGGCAATCGCGGCGGCTTCGTTCCGTTTAAAACTTAATGAGCACGGTTCGCTCGGTCGTCGGGTCGGTTAACTTGACCGATTTCGGCTTTGCGCCCGCCGAAATCGTCCAGGCAAGTCGCCCCGTCGCTTTACCGCCGCCACGCACGGTTGCCGAGATGAAGTCGGGTCGATCGGCCTGCAGCATGATGCGCGGCCAAGCCACCGTCGTTCCGTCTTCCAGGGTCAGCTCGGGGTTGACGCTTGCCGCGTCGAAGGTCTGTCCTTCCTTGAGCGCGTTCTGGGCCGTTAACGAAAGCAGAAGCATGGTTTGCCCTTTCTCCACGGTGAGGGCGAGAGTTGGGCTGGTTTTGACGTAAACCGGCTTGGCCACACTCACGTCCCAGGGGCCCAAAGGCAGCCTATCGCCGACTTTCCCTTCCAGGTCGTCCAGCGTCACCATGCCGCCGGCGGTGGCGAGCGGGCCGCGCGCGGGCTTCACTTTTCCGGCCAGAGAGATCTCGGTCTGGCGTTCGTCGACGTGAAACCGAATCTTCGGCGCGACGTCCGCGTTGGGTACTTCCAGAACGGCTTCGGCTTTGACGCTGCCGCCGGGAGAGATCGTCTGTGATTTGTAGCCACCGACTTGCAGCGGTGAGGCCCCGCCATCCACGCTGATCTCGCCATTCGCCGGCTTGACCACGAAGACGCGGACGGTTTCAGAGGTGTACTCCACTGCATAGTTCGCCGGGTTCGAGACCACGAAACGAACTTGGAGAAGCTTCCGTCCGCGCGGTGGCAGTGCCCAGCCGGAGTCACTCACCAATCGGGTGGCGAACTGAGCGTCCGAAAATGTGACCCGCAGGGGAGATCCCTGGCCAGAAAGTCCCGCAAGCGAAGTTGCGAGGAGGAGGAACGTCTGAGTCATCAACAGTGAATTTCCCTTCCGACAGTGTTTAACGTGCTTTCCTAACGTAAGTTCAGCTGAAACAAAGACATTTGCTGCCGATGTCGTTGCCTAACCCTGGAGAACGGCTTCACTGGCGTGATCTTTAGAACGGACGTTGATTTCTGTGTAAGAGTTCCGTGATTTTGCGTCGCGCGGCGCATTTTCGCGGTTCTTCGCCAAGCAAATTAGGCGCCTGCATCACCCAAAGGTAAACTAACTTTTTACCGGCGTGTCCTGGCACGCACCCGAACGGAACCTTTAAACGTGGCGCAAAACCCGAACTTCTCCATCATCAACGTCGACGAAGAACTCGGCCGATCTTATGTCAACTACGCGATGTCCGTTATCGTGGCGCGCGCGTTGCCAGACGTCCGAGATGGCCTGAAACCCGTCCAGCGTCGCATTCTCTACGCGATGCGGACCCTGAACGTTACGGCGGACAGCGGCCACGTGAAGTGCGCCAAGATCTGCGGCACCACATCGGGCGACTTCCACCCGCACGGCGAAGCGGTTATCTATCCAACCATGGTTCGAATGGCGCAGACCTGGACCATGCGCTACCCGCTCATCGACGGCCAAGGAAACTTCGGCAGCGTCGACGGCGACTCCCCGGCAGCCATGCGATATACCGAGGCCCGCCTGACCCCGCTCTCCATGGAGATGATGGAGGACCTCGATCGCGAGACGGTCGACTGGCGCGAAAACTACGCCAACACCGTGAAGGAGCCGACCGTGCTGCCCGGCAAGTTCCCGAACCTACTTTGCAACGGTTCGCAAGGCATCGCGGTGGGAATGGCCACCAACATGCCGCCGCACAACCTGACGGAAGTGTGCAACGCTATCCTGCTTCAGTTGGACAAACCGGACGCAACGCTCGATGAGATCATGGAGGTTTTGCCAGGGCCAGACTTCCCGACCTACGGCATCATCATGGGCACTAAGGGCATCCGGTCGGCCTATGAAACCGGCCGCGGAAGCGTCGTCATGCAGGCCAAGACGATGATCGAAAGCGGCGACTCCGGAAAGTCGGTCATCGTGGTGACCGAGATTCCGTACCAAGTGAATAAAGAAAACTTGGTCAAAGCCATCGCCAACATCGCAAAAGAGCGAAAGTTCGACGGCATTTTGAGCGTGCAGGACTACTCGGACAAGCGCGGCATGCGCATCGAGATCGAAATTCGGCGCGACGTCAACCCGAACAAGGCACTGAACTACCTGCTTAAGCACAGCAACTTGCGAACGACTTTCGGCGCGACGATGCTCAGCTTGGTGGACATGGCGCCGCGAACCGCGCCGCTGCTGGTGCTGCTTGAGCAATACATTCTTCACCGGAAAGAGGTCATCGAGCGGCGAACCCGCTATGAGCTCTACCGCGCTCTGGAAGACTTGCACCTTGCCGAGGGCTACCAGATTGCCCGGCGGTTCTTGGACGAGATCATTGCCGTTATCCGCGCCAGCGCCGACACGGCGAACGCGCGGGTTGAGTTGGTTCGCCGCTTCGGCATGAGCCCGCTTCAGGCCAACGCGGTTCTGAACATGCCGCTTCGGCGATTGACCCAGCTGGAGCAAACCACGCTGGAAAGCGACTTTAAGGACGCGGTTCTCGCGGTTCAGAACCTGATGGACATCCTGAACGACGACGCCCGAATGATCAAGGTGCTTCGCGACGAGGTGACCGCCCTGCGCGACAAGCACGGCGACGACCGTCGGACCCGAATCCAGGCACGCGAAGCCGGAGAGTTCACCGAAGAGGACCTCATCCCGGATGAGGAAGCCATCATCTCCATCTCGCGCGATGGCTACATCAAGCGCGTGAGCATCGACGCGTATCGCCAACAAAAGCGTGGCGGTAAGGGCGTGAACAACACCCTGAAGGCGGACGACGAGCCGGCCCACCTCTTCCAGGTGAGCACGCACCACACAATCTTCTTCTTCACTGACCGTGGTCGCGTGTACCGTTTGAAGGCTTACGAGATTCCCGAGAGCGGACGATACGCGAGGGGCATGCCCATCATCAACTACATCCAGATTGTGGGTAGCGAGAAGGTGACGGCAACGATATCGATCAAGGACCTGAACGCCGACGGCTTCCTCTCGATGATTACGAGGGGAACCGGTGCCCGCCACGAGAGCGAGGTCAAGCGAACGCCGCTTTCGGAGTTTGTGAACATCCGAAGCAACGGGATCAAGGCGTTTGACATCGATGAAGGCGACGAGCTTGGTTGGGTGTTGCGCACGAACGGCAACGACGACATCATCCTCGTCACCCGCGAGGGGCAGTCCATCAGGTTCAACGAGAAGGAAGCCACTTCGCGGTCCCGTGCAGCGGGTGGCGTGAAGGCCATCGTCTTTAAAGAAGGCAACGCCGACGACCAGGTGGTTACGGCCGCCATTGTGAACGATGCGCAGTCGCTGCTGGTTGTAAGCGAGAACGGATATGGCAAGCGAACGCAGATGCCGGAATACCGGGTTCAGGGACGAGGCGGCTCCGGAATTCTCACCATGAACTGCACCGACAAGACCGGCAAGATCGTGGGGGCCGAGATGGTCGAGGAAACCGACCGGCTTTTGGTTATGACCGCCAACGGGAAGGGAATCCGCCTTCGCATTCGCGAGATTCGAACGACGGGGCGGGTTGCCCAAGGCGTGAAGCTCATTGATTTGGCGGCGGGTGACCACGTTCGCTCCATCGCGCGGATCGTTCAGAGTGTGGACACCGGCGATGTTGACGGTGCGGAAGACGGCGAAGAGTGATTTCTTGGGGCAAATTGAGCAATATCTTGATTTGCCCTAGAGATTTGCCCCCGAGATACCTACAATTACACCGTCCTGGTCCCGCGAGGCCGAGACAAGCAAGAACAGACACTGGCGTCTCGGGAAACTCCCGAGATATTGCGAGCCGTTGCCAAGAGCCGGCTCGCATTTTTTTGCCTCCGGTACGCTAAAAGCATGGAGCGGATCAGCGACCAAGAGCTTGCCATCACCATCGTGGCTATTGCGACGCCCATTGTGACCGCCGTCCTCATCGGCTACCTCCGCTTTCTCAAGTGGCGCAAAAGAGATCTGGCGATCGCCGCGCGGCAACGGGCGCGGATTGCGAAGAAGTCGGACGACTAGCTCTTTCGATGGACGCCTAACTGGACGGTGGGAGACTTTAGGAAGAATTCCAGGATCCAGTCCATGAGCAGGCGGGCTTTGAGTTTGAACGTCGGCATTTTCATGAGGTACGCGCCACGGTACATGACCCAACCGGGGAAGCCCCGAAACTTCTTGCCAAGGAAAACCGCCGCCGCCTGCCGATTTCCGATCACGCAGAATACGCCGACCGGCTTAAAGTCGAACCGTTGTGTGGCTTGATTTCGCAGCCTTGCCAAGACGTTTCTGGCGCACGCCGGACCCTGACGGACCGCGTTTTGGGCGGTGGCGGCATAGGGCTTTCCGGCCGCGTCAAAAATCGTGGCGACGTCGCCAATTGCCCACACGTTTTCCAGACCTTGTACGCTGAGATCTGCGTTGCAACTGATGTATCCCTTCTCGTTGAGCGGAAGGCCCTCGATTTTCTTGAGGAGCGGCGAAGGCGCAATCCCTGCCGTCCAAACCACGGTTCGTGTGTGGACATGGATTCCTGATTCGGATATGGCGAAGTTTTCGCCAATTTCTTGTATCGAATTGCCGGTATGGATGACGACGCCGCGGTCGGCGAGCCGTCCCGAAACCCACCCCGACAGCTCGTCATCGAGTGCCGGGAGAATCCGGCGGCCGTGCTCAAACAGCTCCAGGCGAATGTCATCCACCGAAACGTTTCGGTATTGCGGGACGAGTTCGTGCAGGAACGCTTGGAGTTCGCCGACCAGCTCGACCCCGGTGAAGCTTGCGCCCACCACGACAAACGTGAGCAGTTCCCTCTTTAGCATCGGGTCTCGCGTGGCGTCTGCCTGTTCCAGCAATTGGATCGCGCGGTCGCGCAGGCCAATCGCATCGCCCATCGTTTTTAGCTCGAACCCGTGCTCGGCCAGGCCGGGGACATTCATCTTTCGGGTGACGGAGCCGACGCCAATGATCAGCTGATCGTAAAAAAGCGTCTCCGTCGTCTCGCTACCGGCCGGGGTGTAATCGACGCGACGAGATTGTAGGTCTACGCCGGTGACTTCGCCCATCCGGAACTCGCCTTCCGGAAGGAATTGGCGAATCGGGACGACGACGTGACGCGGTTCGACCGCGCCGACGGCGGCTTCGACGAGCAGGGGATAGTAGGTTAGGTAGTTGTGCCGGTCGAGCAAGACGACCTCGACCTCTTGCTTGCCCTTCTTCCAAAGTTCGCGGGCGGCATAGGCTCCGGCAAAACCTCCGCCCAGAACGACAACCCGCTTTTTTTCACCTGCAAATCGATTTACCGCCATGACCTCTCCGCGGCCACGCTGCCTCGCTTACTTCGGTGTACCTGCTTCAGCGCCGAAGGGCTAGGTCGAAAGTTTCGTAGGTTTGCGATACCGTGAACCCATACTTGCCGTAAAACTCCGTGAGCGTTGTCCAATCGATGCGGCAGCGACGGCCTCCGCGATGTTTGAGTTCGGCGAGTGCGCCCTGCAGCAGTCGTCCGCCATGGCCAGCACCGCGTTGGGATTCGGAGACGCCGATGGGACCTAGCGCAGCCCAGTGCTCCCCCAGAGAGAGGTGCCACACCGCACCGCATATAAATAGCTTTTGGGCTGAATCTTGGATCAATGCCATTCCTTCTAGCCGATTCTCCACGAAGTACCCGACCACGCAATGCTCCGCACCATCGGTATTCGCCTTAAGCATCACATCGTGCTGCCATCGGCCCGGGAACTCTCTGGCTAGGAATTCATCTAGCAGATGCGACTCGTTGGGCAAAAGCGCTCGAACGTCGGGGAAGTTTTCGAGCTCCAGATCTGCGAGGTCTGCCTCGACATCGACGACGGCTTCGGATGCATGAAATCCGAGCTTTTTAAGAACCCCGCTAAGTTCGATGCACTCTACCGGGACGCCGGGGAAGGCCGAGCCGGAGTCTTGACCGAAAGACAACCGAGTCGCCCCGGCCCCTGCTACGCGGTCGATAACGTCGCGGAGCATCGCCGCTCCCTGGTCTGGATCGCGCCAGGCGACCCCGGCGAGGTGAAAACGGTGATCTGCGGCTCGACCGTAGAGCTCGTTGCCAGATTCCTTAACGATGGCGAAGCCGACGAGTTGGTCGTGGGAATAGACGGCCGTCGAAAGGTCGCCCCGGAAAGTCGGCAAGCCACAAAGCGAGCGCTCGTAGATTTCTTGCGTGAGATGGAACTTTGCGGGATAGAACCCGTTCCAGAGGTGGATAGCATCGATTGCGGCAGTTGGGTGGCCAAGCATTATCGCGTCTTCTCGGAAAGAAGCTCGAGATGCTGCAGGTAGCAGCCGGCTCCTCTCAACAAAGAAAGTTTAGCCTGTTCCGTGATCTCGGAGGGAAGTTCGCCGCCCAGGAACGCGGCGACGGCGGGATCTTGTGAAAGCCCGATTGGCTGGGTGAACATGGTTACCTCCTTAATGAGCGGGGCCAGGGGTTGAACCTTTGACTGTGAAAGTGCCTCTCGCAGCGCGCCGGTATGCCCCTGAAGATCCAGCCTCAAGCGCCGACCCGTTGGACGTAGTTGACCCTCAGGTCGCGCATCACATTCTGCAGTTGTCGTCGATCGTCGGCATCGAGTTGCAGCTCGACGAGACTCGAAATATGCGACGCGAGATCGATCGCGACCTTTGCCTCGGGAAAGTTTGCCTCGATCCTTCCCGTCATCATATCGGGCTGAAGTCCAAGTTTTTGCCAGGCAACTTCTACAAGTTGTTGCAGAATGATGCCCAGATGATCGTAAACGCTTGGAACCGACTTTGGCGAGTCCGTCATTGTACGTGTAGAGACGGACCGGTCGCTAGGTTAGATGCTCGAAGAAGCGGACGGTAGACTCAAGGAAAGAAGATGCACCGAAACGTTGTCATTATCGGATCTGGACCCGCCGGCTACACTGCCGCCCTTTACGCTGCGCGAGCCGATCTTCGTCCGCTCATGTTTTCTGGCCTGCAGCCTGGTGGGCAGCTGACCATTACTACCGATGTAGAGAACTACCCTGGCTTTCCGGATGGCATTATGGGGCCGGAGATGATGGACTTGTTTAAGCGACAAGTGGAACGATTTGGGACCGAGATCCGACTCGAGAACGTCACGAAGGTCGACTTTAGCCAGCGTCCCTTCCGGGTTTGGGTTGAAGACGAAATGGTGGAAGCGGACGCGGTGATTATTGCGACCGGTGCTTCGGCCAAATGGTTGGGACTAGAGAGTGAAGTTACGTTCGGAGGTTATGGCGTGAGCGCTTGCGCTACCTGCGATGGTTTCTTCTTCCGGAATAAGGTGGTCGCGGTCGTTGGCGGTGGCGATACGGCGATGGAGGAGGCTCACTTCCTCACCAAATATGCTTCCCGCGTGCACCTGTTGCACCGGCGGACGGAGTTCCGGGCAAGCAAAATCATGCAGGATCGAGTCCTTGGGAACCCCAAGGTCCAACTTCACACGAACGTGACGATCGAGGACATTCTTGGCGAGCTTGAACCCGTAAAGAAAGTCGTCGGTGTTCGTCTAAAGAACACCGTGGAAGACAATACTTACGAGCTGCCGCTGGACGGCATCTTTATCGCCATCGGCCACAAGCCGAATTCGGACCTCTTCCGGGGGGTGCTTGATATGGACGAAAGTGGATACCTAAAGACGGTACCTGGAAGCTCTAAGACGAACATTCCGGGGGTATTCGCCTGCGGTGACATCCAGGACAGTATCTATCGCCAAGCGGTTACGGCGGCCGGCTCAGGATGCATGGCGGCCATTGATGCGGAGCGCTTCCTTTCCGGGGGCCATGCTTGATCGCCAGCTTCGCCGCGTTGCTACTTGCTGCTCAAACTAAAGCGTTTGATCTCGCCGAAATTACATTAAGTAATCCGAAAGGAGGCCCATCACGGCTTAAGGCAATGATGCAAATGCGTCCGCTTGCCGAGTCGAAACTCTCGCCGAAGCGATTTGGGAATCCCCCCCAACAGTGGGAGTTTCCCTATGTCGTTAGTGCATATGGCACGATGCCCGCAGCTCCGAGCGGGAGTGCACCTGAGCTGCGCTTTCGCATCTACAGCCAGACGCGAACCGGACTAGACGATCCCGCGGTTGAGGTCGCGAAAATGCTGCTTCGATTGTGGGATTTCAACGTTTCCCAACTCGGGCTGGATCACGGCCGGGCGTACTCGGAAGGCGTGATCGACGTCTACCTTTGCGCGGCTGGCCTACCGGGCGGCGAGCAGCGGTTCGATGTTGACAATCAACGCAAGCGAGGCAGGGTCAATACCATTTACATTTATGACTTAGCGAGCTTCAACGATCCTTTGGAGCGAGCGCGAGAGATCGCCCACGAGTATGGCCACGCTTCGCTGCCGCCGATCGGCGGCTTTCAGGAGCCCGAGGACTGGGCAAACGGATACTTAGGGGAGCGGCTGTACTTACAATGGATTCGCGACGAGCTTCTTGCGGGTCGATACGGCGTGGCCGACTGCATGCAGGCGACCTTTGATGACGTCAACGCCTACGTAAAGAAGAACGTTGATCCGATCGTCGAGCGAGCCGCCACTGAGGGACCGAAAACTGCGATTTCGGGGGTTGGAAAGACTGCCATCGATAACTTCATGGGCTTAGCCTTGTATATATCCGCTGCCCTACGCCCTCGGGTTCTGGCCCGCAGCATGCTCCTCAACGATCCTAGTCGTCGCTGGGAATTCATCGAATCGGTCGAACTTGCGGCGATGGAACCGGAGTCAACGGCAGTTCAATTTCCGGCTAACTTGGTCGGAAAGTCTGTTTGGCTGCCCGTCGGCGAAGGGAAGCTTGCCGGAGCGCAAACGCTTAAGAAATCTGGGAAGTGGGTTCAAGTGAAGGCTCAAGCGGGAATCACAATCACTCAAACGCGCCGATAATGAAGGCCCTAACCAAGAATCGTTACGCGTTACCATTCTTGGTTACGGTGGGCTTTGCCTTGCTGATTCTTGCGAACTTTTCGCAGGCAGCTTCGATGCTTATGGATAGTGATACGAGAGTATTGCTGGAAGCCATCGCGAAACGAAATAACCCTCTGAGCTGGTTTTGGGGCGACTGGCCGTTAGAGAACCATTTTTACCGGCCGATTAGCACGCTCTTCTTTGAATTTGATTTCCACGTCTACGGTCGCAATGCCGCCGGCTTCGGCCTCACGAACGCAGCCGTCATGTTTCTCTGTTCGCTTTGCGTCTTCTGGCTGGCGAGGGAACTGTTTGACAAGACTTGGCTTGCGGTTGGTTGCGGCGTGTTGTCGGTTGGCTACTCGATTGGAATGCCATGGCGGCTACTGGAGTGGGTTGGTTACGCTGGCATACTAACGGCCTTAGTTGGAGCTTACCGCCATCGCAAAAACTTCCTCGTCTACCTAGTGCCAGCCCTCACTTGGCTTTACCTTGGTACGGAGCTCGCTGGTATTCGCGCGATTCGGTTTCGAACCCTCGATTGGCTACCGGGGCGAACCGCCACAACCATGACCTTGTTCGTCTTGATCGCCATGGCGGCTTATTGCCGCTACGTTCGGCTCGGTGGACATCAACCTGACGATCGTAAACCAGGTCCGCTTGATCCTCCAGCAACCCGAACTAGCGTCCAGCCGAGTTCATCTTCTGGCCGGAGTTTCTGGCTAGTGTTGTCGATTTTGGGTACGGTGCTTGCCTTTGGGGCGTACGAGCAAGCGGTGATGGTACCGGCCCTGCTACTGGGTTGTGGCTTAGCGTTTCATCTCCAACGTTATCGGATCAACTGGTTTGTTCACGGCATTTTCTGGTCGGTTCTCTTTGGCTACTTTGCGTTGAGGCATCAAGTCATTCCTCCGGATGTATCGAGTTATCAGAACCAGCAGCTGCGATACGGCCCAGGTGTATGGCTCTCCCTTAGTGACTTTCTATTTCCGTTCCTAGGTGCATTACCGGCCCTCGGATTTCTGCTAGAAGGATTACCACTAACGCTCTTTACAAGCCATTTATACACCGCAATCCTCAACCTACTCTCCCAGTTAGCGACGGCCGCTACGGCCGGTAGGCTTTGGCTCATCTGCCTTTTTGGATACGTAGCTTCCTTCGTTGCGTTTCTACCGATGGCGTGGTTGCAGTCTTTCGAACACTACTACTACCTACCGATGCTGCTTCGAACAATTTTCGTCGTTGGTCTGTCGTCGGCCTTACTCAGCGGCACCGTTACCGCATGGTCGCGCCCAGCTCGGCAAGCTCCGCGACGGCTGCATCCCGCAGCTGGTTCGCTTCTTCGTCCGTAAACGAGCCGTCCGGCTTTCTCATCACGAGCGCAATTCCAAGCGAGTGCGATCCGGCTGGAATTCCCGTTCCGACAAACACGTCGAACAGCCAGAGCCTTTCCAAGAGCGGTCCGATGGATCGGCGTAGCCGACCTTCGATCTCGGCAAACGGAACCGCCTTACTCACCAGGAGGGCGATGTCGCGGCGAACGGCGGGGAAGCGGGCAAATGACTTCAGCGGAAGCTCGGCGTCTCCTTCGGCAAAGATGGCGTCCAGGCTAACTTCGGCGGCTAACGTTCTCGGCGCGAGTCCAAGCTCGTTGGCAACGGTCGGATGAATCTCCCCGATCACGCCAATTTCTTGCCCATTCCGCGTAAGCCGGGCCTGCCGTCCAGGGTGGAATCTTGGATCGCGGGAACCAGCGGCGAGGTCGAGTTCGATTCCAACGGCGAGAAATATGTCTAAGATATCGGCCTTCAGGCTAAAGAAATCAGCCTTAGGGGGCGTCTCGCTGGCACGGTCAGGCACGTGCAGATCGCCGTTGGAGACCAGGCAAAGATGGACGGATTCCTTCCCGGCCGTGAAAACGCGGCCAACTTCGGCCAGATGTACGTCACGCCCGCCATTTAAGCGGGCTGTGACGGCCATGCCGGAGAGCAGGCCGTTCCGTAAAAAGGCGAGGTCGGGAGAACTTGGGTTTCGCGGACCGACGCGTTCCGCAGCCGCGTCCAAGGGACTCGTTCCCTGCAGGCTATGGTTGATAACTTGGCTATATCCGGCGGAAATCGCCGCCTCAATGAGACGGTCGGTGGCGGCGTACCGGCCCCAAACTCCGCCCAAGACGCTGGTGCCGGAGGGCAAAGTCTCGGGGATCTGCTCATATCCGTGAATGCGGCCAAGTTCCTCGACCAGGTCCTCTTCGCGGACGATATCGGGTCGCCACGACGGTAGGGTTACGGCCAGTTGCTCTCCCTCTATTTGGATTGAGAAGCCGAGGGCGGTGAAGTACCGCGCCGCCTCTTCGACCGAAATTGACATTCCCAATAGGCGGGAAGCACGAATTAGGCGAAGCGAAATAGACAAGTCAGACGCGGGCAACCGGTACAAATCCGTCGCCTCGAACACCTGTGCCGAAGGCTGAATCGCAAGGAGTAACTCGGCGAAACGACGCTGGGCCGAAACGACGCCGTTCGGGTCCACACTGCGCTCAAACCGATACGAGGCTTCGGTGTTCAGCCCAAGCTGCTTTCGCGTTTTTCGAACGGTTCTGTTTAAGAAATGCGCTGATTCCAATACAATTCGATGCGTTCCTTCGTGGACTTCGGTATCGAGACCACCCATCACTCCGGCAACACCAACCGGCCGAACCGCATCACAGATCATCAGTTGCCCGGCGGCCAAGGTGTGTTCCGTGCCGTTCAGGGTCGTCAGCTTTTCGCCGTCACGGGCTTCGCGCACGACAATGGTGTCGCCAAGCCGATCCGCGTCAAAAGCATGCAATGGCTGGCCAAGCTCCAGCATCACATAGTTGGTGAGGTCCACCAGGACGGAAATGGGTCGTTGACCGATCTGCAACAGGGCCTCACTGAGCCAATCCGGCGACGGCCCATTGGTCACGTTTTCGATTCGCATCGCGGAAAATCGCGAACACGAAGGGGTCTCGATCCGCACTTCAAAAGCGGGACCGACCGGAAGCGAAACATCGGCAAAATGCGCCGCCGCCCGGCGATACAAGTCCGTCGGAGTCGAAGAGCCGTCCTTCGCCAGGATTTCGCGGGCGAGGCCAAACGCGCTCAGGCCATCCCCGCGGTTACTCATCACTTTGATGTCGAGCACTGGCGCGCCGTTTACAGTTTCGATTTCTTCAAGTTCGAAGCCGGCCATCGTGAGCAAATCGCCCAACGCTTCGGCGGTCAGCGACGTGTTCACCAGGGTTTTCAACAGCGAATAGGAAATCTTCATGGTTAAGCTAGCCCCCGGATCGGCTGGCGCTGGAACTGGTCCAAGAATCGGAGGTCGTTTTCGAGGAAGTTGCGAAGGTCGTCTACGCCGTAGGCCATCATCGGAATCCGCTCGACGCCAAGGCCAAACGCAAACCCGCTGTACCGCTCCGTATCGATGCCGTATCGCTCAAGAATGTTCGGATGGATGAGTCCGGCCCCGCCCAACTCGACCCACCGGCCGCCAAAAAGCTTCGGCGAAGAGATGGCGTAGTCGACGCCGGGCTCGACAAATGGAAAGAAATCGGGTCGGAAGCGAACGGTTACTTCGGGGCCAAACATCGCGCGGGCGAACGCCCCGAGCGTGCCCTTCAGGTCGGCCATCGAAACGCCCTCATCGACCATAAAGCAGTCCACCTGGTGGAAGGTGTGGTTGTGCGTTCGGTCCACGGCCTCGTTTCGAAAGGTCCGGCCAACGGTGAAAACCCGCAGCGGGGGAGCGGTTTTCTCGAACACCCGGCCCTGCAAACCGGTGCACTGCGTGCGCAAAACCTGATCATCCGAAACGTAAAACGTATCCTGGTCGTCCATCGCCGGGTGGTCGGGCGGGTAGTTCAGTGCGTCAAAGTTATAGCGGAATTCTTCAAGTTCTGGCCCTTCTTCATACACAAATCCGAGGCCACTCAGGACCTGCTTGATGCGGAGGGTTGTCTGGTGAAGGATGTGGCTGTTGCCGCGCCGCGTACGTCGACCCGGCATCGTCACGTCGATGGCCTCTTCTTCGAACTGGCGAGCGAGTTCCGCTTCCAAGATGGTGGCGGCTCGGGCGTCCAGGCGGCCCTGAACTTCTTGCTTTGCGCCATTAACGGCCGCGCCGAAGGCCGGACGCTCTTCCTTTGGCAAAGCGCCCATCCGCTTTGCAAACTGAACGATTTGTCCACTTTTACCAAGGAAAGCTTGCTCAATCTCCTTGATTTGCTGCGTCGTTGTTGCCGCTTCCAGCGCGGAAAATGCCTCCCGGACGGCGTTCTGAATCTCTTGTTCGGCGGCATTCATTGACGAATAAGTTTGACACCTTCGGGCGTGCGGTAATTTGAACCGTGCGGGCCGAAGGCGCAGAATCTTGGAGGCGGATGGTTTTGGGCTCCCTCCCGCGGCCGGAATGGCTCACGAAGGAGTCACCGGTCAACGATGTCGTCCTCAGCACCCGAACCCGGTTAATGCGCAATTTGCGCGGGCATCGGTTTCCCAACCGGGCCGATTCGCCGGAGCTCATGGTCATCATGGGGAAGGTGATCGAGGCGGCAAAGTCGTCGCCGAGCGTGGTCAAGGACCCGCTCATCATCAATCGGTCGCTTACGAACGCCGAGCGCGACTACCTTGTGGGCTGCCGCTTGGTCTCGCCCGAGTTCGAATGGACCCTGCCGGGCCGAGCGCTCTTGCTCAACGAATCGCGCACGCTGAGCCTGATGATCAATGAGGAGGACCATCTGCGGGTGCAGGCGATTGTGGGCGGATGGGACATCCAAAGTGCCGACCGAGTGGCGAACGAAGCAGTGGTCCACATGGCCGATGCCCTCGATTTCGCCTGGGCACCAAGCCTCGGGTTTCTTGCCGCATCGCCGGCAAACCTCGGTGCCGGGCGGCGGCAATCGGCCATGCTGCACCTCATCGCACTTCGCGAGAGCCGCCGGATCGACGACGTGATTCGAGCGCTTGGCGTCCAGAAGATCGTGGTTCGGGGACTCTTTGGCGAGTCCAGCCGGGCGATTGGAGCCTTCGCGCAGGTTTCGGTGCAGCACGACTCGTTGCCAGATTTTCGGGGTGCGGTGGAATACCTGGTGGAAGAAGAGCGACTGGAGCGGGAGAAGATGGGCCTCGCCCACATCACCGACCACGCCGCGCAGGTGCGCGACTTTGTCCTGCGCAGCCGCGCCTTCTCGCTTGCCGACTCTCTCCGCTGCCTGGCGTGGATTCGCTGGGCGGCGGTGGACCAGATTGAGGGTTTTCCGACCGGCCCAAGACCGGTTGATCATGCCCTCACGGCCCTCGCGATTCGCCCGACGATTGGTGAAGGTGATGCCCGTTTAGACCGGGCCCAGCTGCTGCGCGATCTGTTCCCGGCCTGAGGTTTTCCACAACCTTTTCCACAATTCGCCGATAACCGGTGGAAAACTCACGGATTTCCCTGGGGAAAACCGAAGGGAAAAAAGTGGATAAAAAACCGCTTGACAATCAACCCCTTGTGGTCTATCATTACTCCGTCCCCAACATATGGGGTCGGAGCCGAATTCTTGTGAGATGTCCGTTTTGTGGTTTTGCCGATCAGAAGGTGCTGGATTCTCGTCCAACGGCGGACGAAGACTCGATTCGGCGGCGGCGAGAATGTACTCGCTGCAAACGTAGATTCACGACGTATGAGCGCGCCGAAAGGCCGCGACTATTCGTTGTGAAGCGCGATGGCTCTCGCGAGGAATTCAGCCGCGATAAGGTTCTCAATTCCATGGTGTTGGCCTGCCGAAAGCGGCGCATTCCAATGGAAGTCCTGCGCGACGCGGTGGACCGGATTGAGCGCTCCCTCTTCATGGAAGTCGACGACGAAGTCGAAACGCCAAGGATCGGCGACCGTGTCCTGGGCGAACTGCACGAAATCGATCCGGTCGCCTACGTTCGCTTTGCCTCGGTCTACCGCGACTTCGAATCGATTCGCGACTTCCAGGCCGTGATTAACGATATTTTCCACGACCGCCAGCCGGTTTCTGCTCTAAACTAGTAGACAAGCATCTATATTAAACGCAAACAGCCTCATGAAAATTAGCCGATACTTCACCACCGCCGGAAATTCTCCGTACGCAACGATTCCGTTTGAAGCGCGAAAGAGCGAGATCCGCAACCCAGACGGTTCGACCGTATTTTTGATGGAGAACGTCATGGTTCCGGCCCACTGGAGCCAAGTCGCAACGGACATCCTTGCGCAGAAATACTTCCGCAAGGCGGGTCTCACGGTTGGCCAGGCCGCCGGCCTGGAATACGCAGGCGAGGCGGCATCCGCAATCGTTCCCACGGCCGAGCACGAAACGGACAGCCGCCAGGTGTTCCACCGGCTGGCCGGTTGCTGGCGCGCCTGGGGCGAAGCGAACGGCTACTTTAACTCGGCCGACGATGCGCAGACGTTCTACGACGAGCTGGTCTACATGCTGGCGAAGCAGATTGCCGCGCCGAACTCGCCGCAGTGGTTCAACACCGGCTTGCACTTTTCGTACGGCATCACCGGCGTCCCGCAGGGGCACTACTTTGTGGACCCGACGACAAAAGAGCTGACCCGCTCGGCCAATGCCTATGAGCGGCCGCAGCCGCACGCCTGCTTCATCCTCAGCGTGAAGGACGACCTTGTGAACGAGGGCGGAATCATGGATTTGTGGACCCGCGAAGCCAGAATCTTCAAGTACGGCTCGGGCGTCGGCACCAATTTCTCGCGCGTTCGGGGCGAAAGCGAACGACTTTCTGGCGGCGGCAGAAGCAGCGGGCTTATGTCCTTTCTTCGGGTCGGCGACCGGTCGGCCGGGGCAATCAAGTCGGGCGGAACCACCCGCCGAGCGGCAAAAATGGTCTGCCTCGACCTCGACCACCCGGACATTGAAGAGTTTGTGAACTGGAAAGTGCGGGAAGAACAGAAGGTGGCGGCCCTCGTCACCGGCTCGCGCATCGTGCAGAAGCACCTCAACGCGGTGATGGCGGCCTGCTTCCCGGGCGGAATCGCGCAAACCAACCCGCGGCAGAATCCCGATCTCACCCGCGCCATCGCCGAGGCGAAAGCCGCCGAGGTGCCGCTGAACTACATCCAGCGGGCGATCCAGTTTGCCGACCAGGGCTTTCGCTCCATGGAGTTCGAAACGTTCGACACCGGCTACGAAAGCGAGGCATATTTGACGGTTTCAGGCCAGAACTCTAACAATTCGGTTCGAGTGCCCAACACCTTCTTTGCCGCGGTCGAGCGAGACGAAGACTGGGACCTTACCGCGCGAACTACGGGCAAGAAGCTCAAGTCCGTCAAGGCACGAGACTTGTGGGATCAGATTTGCGAGGCCGCCTGGAACAGCGCCGACCCCGGCTTGCAGTACGACACGACGATCAACGAGTGGCACACCTGCCCGGCCGATGGCCGCATCAACGCCAGCAACCCGTGTAGCGAATACATGTTCCTGGACGACACGGCGTGCAACCTGGCCTCGATCAACCTCGTGAAGTTTTACAATGCCGAGACCGGGGCGTTCGACGTGGCGGGCTACCGCCAGGCGGTACGGATCTGGACGATCGTGTTGGAGATCAGCGTGCTCATGGCGCAGTTCCCCAGCAAGGAAATCGCGCGGCTCAGCTACGAGTTCCGCACGCTCGGCCTTGGCTATGCGAACCTCGGCGCGCTCCTCATGCAAATGGGCATTCCGTATGACAGCCCGCAAGGATTCGCAATCAATGGTGCGCTGACCGCGATTCTGGGCGGCGATGCTTACGGCACGAGTGCCGAGATGGCCGCCAAGCACGGTCCGTTCGATGGTTACGACCGCAACGCCGAGAACATGCTGCGGGTCATTCGGAACCACCGACGCGCCGCCTACAACGCGCCAAAGAGCGAGTACGAAGGCCTGAGCGTCCATCCGGTCGGAATCGATCCGACCTATTGCCCGATGGAGCTGCTTTCGGTAGCCCGCGAGGCCTGGGATCGAGCGCTGGCCTTGGGGCAGGAGAGTGGGTTCCGAAACGCCCAGGTCACGGTTCTTGCGCCGACCGGGACGATCGGCCTCATCATGGACTGCGACACCACCGGCGTCGAGCCCGACTTCGCGCTGGTGAAGTTCAAGAAGCTGGCCGGCGGCGGCTACTTCAAGATCATCAACCAGTCGGCTCCGCCGGCGCTGCGGAAGCTTGGCTACTCCGAGCCGCAGATTCACGAGATCATCAGCTATGCGCTCGGCCACAAGACACTGGCCGGAGCACCGTTCATCAACCACCAGTCGCTGGCGGCACGGGGCTTTGGTCCGGACAAAATCGCCGCGCTGGAAGCCGGTTTGGAGTCGGCGTTTGAGCTGAAGTTCGCCTTCAATAAGTGGTCGCTGGGCGAGGAGTTCTGCATCCAGACGCTTGGCTTCACGGAAGACCAGCTGAACGACTGGAGCTTCGACATGCTCGGAGCACTCGGTTTCAGCCGATCTGAGGTCGAAGCCGCAAACGAGTTCATATGCGGATCGATGACGGTTGAGGGTGCGCCGCACCTTCGGGCCGAGCACCTTGCGGTGTTCGACTGCGCGAACAAGTGCGGCCGAAAGGGAACGCGCTACATCTCGGCCGAGGGCCACATCCGCCAGATGGCGGCGGCGCAGCCGTTCCTCACCGGTGCGATTTCGAAGACGATCAACCTTCCGGCTGACGCAACGGTGAAGAACGTTGCCGATGCCTACTGGCTTTCCTGGCAGCTCGGAATCAAAGCGAACGCGTTGTACCGCGACGGCAGCAAGCTCAGCCAGCCGCTGAATTCCTCTACCGACGACGCAGCGGCGGCCATCATCGAGGCTTCGCTAGATAGCGGAGTAGAAGAGCCGACGGCACCAGTTGTTTCGGAAGTCGAACGAATTGCCACTAAGCTGGTCTACCGCTACATCTCAAAGCGACGGGTGATGCCGCCGCGACGACGGGGCTACACCCAAAAGGCGCGGATTGCCGGTCACAAGGTCTATCTGCGAACTGGCGAATTCGAAGATGGAACGCTTGGGGAGATCTTCATCGACATGCACCGCGAGGGTGCCGCGTTCCGGTCGTTGATGAACTGTTTCGCGATTTCGATCTCGCTTGGACTGCAATACGGCGTGCCGTTAGAAGAGTTCGTAGAGGCATTCGTGTTCACGCGGTTCGAGCCGAGCGGCTCGGTTCAGGGTCACGAGAACATCAAAATGTCAACCAGCATCGTGGACTACATCTTCCGCGAGCTGGCCCTCTCCTACCTCGACCGAACCGACCTCGTGCAGGTGAAGCCCGAAGATCTCCAGGCCGACACGGTGGGGCGACCGGCGCAAAACCCAGACTTTGATGCCGAAGAAGTCGAGGCGGAGAACTTTGACGGACCGGTTCCAGGACGGGCGGTTACCGTACATGATTCGGTAGGCTTCCGAATGAAAGGCTCGCTCGAGGACCTGCAATCTCCGCTTCCGTTTGGAGATAATGCGCGGGCAACCGGCAGTCCGACCGACACCCTGATCCGCAACCAAGCTTCGGCCAGCCCGACGTTTGAGGATCGGTTCGTCAGCGGAAACGGCGCGAACGGCGTGGCTTTGGTGGAGCAAAAGCCGCTGTTCTCCGTGTCAGAGTCGGTGCGGCAAGCGAGGCTGAAAGGCTACGAGGCTGACCCATGTACCAACTGTGGCTCGTTCACGATGGTGCGTAACGGAGTCTGTCTCAAGTGCGACACTTGCGGCGAGACCAGCGGCTGCTCCTAGAGCGGCCGCTGCCGCCCGCGATTAGTGCATGAAAACGCCAAGTTCGCGGGCGGTGATGTATTCGAACGTGTTGCTTGTGACGACCTTGAGTTGGCCACACGCCTCGGCGATAGCCACCGTCGTCATCCCTTGGTTTTGGTAGGCCACCATTCGGCTAAAGTCGCCGCGCTGGACGGCCTTCATGGCCTCCACGCCGTAGGCCTTCGCCAAGACTCGGTCAGCGGCGGTCGGCGTGCCTCCGCGCTGAACATGGCCGAGAACCGTGCCGCGCATCTCGAACTCGCCCGGCGCCGCCGCTTCCAGGGCCATCATGAGGTGGTTCGAGATACCGCCGAGCATCAGCTCTTGCTGGGCACCGCCGTCTTTCGAGGTCATCCGCTGATTGATCTTCGCGCCTTCTGCGACGACCACGATCGAGCTTCCGTACTTTTCTTGTCGGTAGCGCAGGAAGTCGGCCAGGGCGCCGATGCTGAATGGAAACTCGGGCATCAGAATGGCATCCGCGCCGCCGGCCAAGCCACCCCGCATGGCGATCCATCCGGCATGACGTCCCATCGTTTCCACGACAAGGATTCGGTTGTGCGAAGCGGCGGTTGTGTGGACGCGGTCCATCGCATCGACCACAACTTGCACGGCGGTGGCGAAGCCAAAGGTTCGGTCGGTTGCCGAAAGGTCGTTGTCAATTGTCTTCGGCACTCCAACGATGTTCACGCCGAGCTCGGCAAGCTGCATCGCCGCGTTTAGCGATCCATCCCCGCCGATCACGATGAGCGCATCGATCTCAAGAGAAGACAAATTAGCCTTCGCCTCGGCTAGGACGTCAGCCGGAATGCGTCGGATGCCACCGGCGCCCATTTTTCCGCCAAATCGGCCACGGTTCGTGGTCTTGAGGATAGTGCCGCCAAGGTAGCTGATGCCGCGCACGTCTTCCGCACGCAGTGGGCGGGCGTCAATCGGCGAAAGCACACCCTCCCAACCCCGGATGAATCCAACGAATTCATAACCAAGAGGCAATCCAGTTTTGACAATGGAGGCGATGACGGCATTAAGGCCGCTACAATCGCCGCCGCTCGTGAGAATCCCAACGCGCTTCATAAGAACAGGTAGGGCAGTATGGCAGGGATTACCGGTACATCACGTTAAGGAACGCACAATTCTTCTCGCGGGACCGGAACTAGCCGCTTCGAACGGATGATAGTAAAGTAAACCAAATGCTGATCCCCTACGTGATTGAACAGGATGGGCGCGGAGAGCGCTCGTACGACCTCTGGTCCAGGCTCCTTAAGGACCGAATCATCTTCCTCGGGTCCGAAATCGACGACAACGTCGCGAACATCATCGTTGCCCAGCTCCTCTTCTTGGAGAAGGACAACAAGGATAAGCCGATCGAGCTGTACATCAACTCGCCAGGAGGCTCGGTCTATGCCGGACTTGCCATCTACGACGCCATGCAGCACGTCAAGTGCGACGTGGCGACCACGTGCGTGGGCATGGCAGCCAGCATGGGCGCGGTGCTTCTGGCCGGCGGAAAGCACGGCATGCGCGGCTGTTTGCCCAACTCCCGCGTCATGATCCACCAGGTGAGTAGCGGCTTCCGCGGAACGATTGCCGACATCAACGTTCAAGTGAAGGAGTCGCAATGGCTGATGGATCGTCTGATGAACATCCTTGCCGAGCACACCGGAAAGGATGCCGAAACCGTGCGTAAGGACTGCGACCGAGACCATTGGCTGTCCTCGGAAGAAGCCCAGGCCTACGGCATTATCGACAACGTGGTGCGTCCGGTACCCAAAGTCGCGTCGTAAAAGAATAGAGAGATGAGCCGATACAGCGAAGTCAGTAGCTCTTGCGCCCTCTGCGGGCGGAGCAAAGACTCCGTGACTCGGCTCATCGTCGGTTTGCATGGCGCCGTCTGCGGCGATTGCGTTGCCCTGTGCGACGAGATTCTGCAGCAGTCGAACCAGCCCGGCATTGAGCCGTTGCCCCAGGTTTCTGGGCCAAAGCGAACCCTCGGCCCTGAAGCTCCGCCCCGCCCCCGACAAATCGTCGAGTTTTTAGACCAATACGTGATTGGTCAGGATGCGGCTAAGGTTTCGCTGGCGGTCGCGGTCTATAACCACTACAAACGGGTCGCCGATAACGGATCCGACCCGCAAATCGCCAAGAGCAACGTGCTGTTGATTGGTCCGACCGGCACCGGTAAGACCCTGTTGGCCGAGACGCTCGCGCGGATGTTGCGGGTTCCGTTCACGATTGCCGACGCGACCTCGCTCACCGAGGCCGGCTATGTGGGGGAAGACGTCGAGATGGTGCTCGTTGGCTTGCTGCACGCCGCCGAGCAGATGAATTCGGGCGATCCGGTAGCGTTAGCCCAGAACGGGATTGTGTATCTCGATGAGATCGACAAGATCGGCCGTCGGGATGAGAACCGCTCAATCACGCGCGACGTGAGTGGGGAGGGCGTACAGCAGGCGTTGCTCAAGATTTTGGAGGGCACGCGTGCGAACCTGCCCGAGCACGGAAAGCGTAAACACCCGCACCAAGAAACCGTCACGCTGGACACCCGAAATATCCTCTTTATCTGCGGTGGCTCCTTCGATGGTCTGGCCGAGATCACCCGACGGCGCGTCGAATCGGGCGGGATCGGTTTTCGCTCGCCGGTCGCCGAAGAAGAAGCCGATCACCTTGAGCCAGAAGACTTGGTTCGGTACGGACTCATTCCAGAATTTGTAGGGCGACTCCCGGTAATCACCCAGTTGGAGCCGCTGGATGAACCGACGCTGGTCCGCATCCTCACCGAACCCAAGAATGCGCTTCTGCGACAATTCAAGCGGCTTTTCGAGCTTGACAACGTTGAGTTGGTCGTAGAGCCGTCCGCCCTACGCGAGATTGCCGCCGAGGCATTGCGACGGAAAACCGGGGCGCGGGCGCTGCGCGGGATTCTCGAATCGATCCTCAGGGAGTCGATGTACGAGGTGCCTTCTCTTGCAGATATTCGGCGGATCATCGTTCCGCGCGGCGTCATCGATACAAAAACGCCACCGATGTGGATTACCGACAAGATGCTGCGCGAGGTCGGCTAGTTTTGTCGCCTCTCGGGGTACAATTTTAGGGCATTGCCCGATCGTCTAACGGTAGGACGACTGACTCTGACTCAGTTAATCGTGGTTCGAATCCATGTCGGGCAGCCAAACTCCTCCAGCAAATGTTGAAGCCGCGCTTCGCCTCGCCCTGAAGCGACTGGACCCCGCGAGCGAATACGTCGCGCACGAGCGACTGACCGGTGGCGTTTCTGCGGACGTTTACTCGGTGACGGCAAGGGCCTGCACGGACGAGGAGCTCCGAGTAGTGGTGCGCGTTCTTTCCAGCGAGCCGGGCAGCGGCCAACCGGCAGAAGTTGAGTTCGCCCTGCTTTCTGACCTTCGCGAACGAGGACTGAAAGTGCCCAAGCCGCTCCTCGTTGACGTCTCGGGCGATTGCTTTGACCGACCGTATCTGATGCTGGAGTACGTGGCGGGAAAGATCGATTTTGATCTTGCAAACGGCGTACTGAATGCCCGAAAGATGGCCCGAGAAATGGCGGCGTTTCACTCCGCCGGCAAGCCAAACCGGGACCTTGGCTTGCCGCACGTGTGCGACCTTTTCAAGGATGCGCTAAGCGAGATTCCCGACAGCGATGAGCCGGCCAAAAAGGTTCGTCGGGCGCTCGGCCCGGTTTGGCCGCTGCCCGACCGAAACCCAATGACGCTGCTCCACGGAGACTATTGGACCGGCAACGTTCTTTGGCAGGACGGTGAGATCGCGGCGGTCATTGACTGGGAGGATGCATCGCTGGGCGACCCGGTGGCCGACGTGGCGATCGCCCGGCTGGAGCAGGCTTTCAATGCTGGCTTCGAGGCGATGGAAGCCTTTACCGTCGAGTACCGATCACTCTCCGAGATTGACTGGGCCGATCTCGCCTTTTGGGATTTGGTGGCCACGGTGCGACCGCTGAGGTACCTCTCCGACTGGGGATTAGACGACGCCGACGAGGCAGAAATGCGGTCGGTTCTCTCCGAATTCATCGATCAGACCGTACGAAGAATCTCCGTCTCGTAAATTTGCGGGTTGATCGAGGGCTACTAGGCGAAATCTCGGAATTGGTGTAGAGTAGGTGTATAGACAGCCTTGGGTTGCGGTGCTTCGCGCCCGCTCCTAGGCCAATGCTATTTTCGAACTTTTGAACCCTACAGGTCCAATTCCGTCCGACTCCTCCTATTGTAGAGCACCCATGAAAACTCGAGCATTTACGCTTATCGAACTGTTGGTCGTCATCGCGATCATCGCCATCCTTGCCGCTATCCTGTTCCCGGTTTTCGCGCAGGCGAAGGCTGCGGCCAAGAAGACCTCCGAGCTTAGCAACAACAAGCAGCTCGCGACCGCTTCCCTTATGTACAGCGGCGACAACGACGACACGGCCATGACGTTCCCCTACGCGGCACGATGGTCTTCGCCGTCGTATGTGAACGGCGAGAAGGGCCTGCACTGGGCAGACCGACTTCAGCCGTACGTGAAGAACAAGGGAATCTTCAGCAACCCGTCGAACACGGACACGCTGTACCAGGCCAGCGGCTATTGGAAGCCGGGCGCAACCAGCGCAACCGACACCAATACGAGCAACTTCTACCGCGTAACCTACACGTATAACCACTTGCTGAGCCACGCAGACTTCAGCCCGGACGCTCCGGGTGCAGCAAGTCTCACCTCCGTGGGTTCGCCAGCCGAAACGGTCATGCTTGGCCCTTCGAACAACTGGTTCTCCTGGTCTTCCTGCCAGTCGAGCGGCGGCAACAACCGCTACCTCGCTTGGAACATCAGCGTTGGCGGCTGGGGCTATGAGCTCTGGGGCGCACAGCGGATCAGCCAGGTCGCAACGGCCGGCTTTGGTGGCGGCGCGAACTTCAGCTACGTGGATGGCCACGCCAAGTTCTCGAAGGTCGTGGTTGCCGGTGACGTTGTAGACGGCGTGTCTGGAAACGACGGCTTTGCACTCTATGCCGGATACTTCCCGAACGCAAAGACCAAGCCCGACGTGCGAACCGACGGAACTTGTCCGACCGACAAGCCCGGCGAAAAGTACTGATCTGAACCCTTGAAACGACCACTGGCCGACCGAGCGGAAACGCTCGTTCGGCCAGCTATGCTTAGAATCCCATGAAAATCCGAAGCCTCATCCTTCTCTCGCTCATCGTTCTCCCGTTCGTGCTCGCCGGTTGTGGCGATTCGACCGGACCCGCGCCGGTGAAGAAAGACGACTACACCAGCGAACCCGGCGGCGCCGGCAAGGACAAAGCCGCCACCGACGCCGAGAAGAAGTAACTCTTACTTCGGAAGCGGCAGACCCATCGCCGTGAGGAAGCCTCGAAGCTTCTCGACGCGATTGGGCGCGTTGAGGTCGACCGAGAACGGTCGGCCTCGCGCATCGATGATGATGCCGACGGTACCGCCTTCCAGCTTCTCGCGGACATCTTTGCCCTTGCCCGCGCCCAGGTCGAAGTTCTTGCCGGGCGTGATCGTGAGGGTCTTAAACTCATTTCGTCCGCACGGGATTACCGCGATCTGACCGAACGGCACCGTCAGGTTGACGCCGTCTCCGCTGACCGTGATGCAGGTCTCGCCCTCTTTCCCGACTCCAATCGGCGCGATGCAGTGACCGCACTTGACGATGCAGTCGTATTCAAACACCTGCTTTGCGGCCGCGTAGAGGTGCTCGCTGAGCACGCCAAGGTGCGGCATCATGAAGATGCTGTCGACGGTGAGCATCGTGATGCCCTCCGGAAGGTAGGCGTCCATCATCATTAGGGCCGACTGGGCGCGGCGCGGTGCGTGGGAGAGAACTCCGCCCGAGCCGATGATCATGTCGAGGGCCATCATGTTGACGAGGCTCTTTCCGGCCTCAGCCGCGCTGAACAACCGGTCGACGTTGCTGGTGCTTTGGACACCAACGAGGTCACGGGCCAACGACTTGTGGTGGATGAACGCAAGCCGCAGAGCTTCGCGGGCAACCGCATGCTCGATCAGCAGGTCTTCGTACGTCTGCGGAATCGTCGTCGGGCGGATCATCTTGTTCCGCAGACGGTTTCGGACTTCGGAAGGAGCGATCTCGAACGGTAGCCAGCGGGCGATGTTCTCCACGCCGGCTTCCTTCAACACGTTACAAATCGAGTAGCTCATGCCGAGGTTTGCCGAAACGGTTCGGTTATAGATTCGCTCTCCAGAGCTAGACATAAACACCGAGAATACGTCGGTGGTTGCGCCGCCGATGTCGACGCCTAGGACGTTGATCTTCTCGTTTTCGGCGTACTCCTTGAGGAGCTTTCCGACGGCGTTCGGGGTCGCCATGACCTCTTCGCTGGTCCACTCCAGCAGCTTGCTGTAGCCCGGCGCCTGCTGCATCACGTGCTCCAGGAACATCTCGTGAATCTCTTCGCGGGCGGGGCCAAGGTTCTCTTGCTCTAGCTTGGGTCGCAGGTTATCGACAACTTGAAGGGCAATTCCTTCACCTAACACCGCGCGAACTTCCTCGCGGACGTCCTTGTTTCCGGCGTAGATGATCGGCAGTTTCATGTCGCCGAATCGCGGCTTGGGGTCGGCGCGGCGAATCACCTCGGCCATTTCGATAAGGTGGCTCTTGGTGCCGCCATCGGTTCCGCCCGACATGAGGATGATGTCCGGTCGAAGCTGTCGGAGTCGCTCTACTTTCTGGTAGTCGCGTCGGCCGTCATCGACCGCCAGCGTGTCCATTAGGATCGCGCCCGCGCCAAGTGCGGCGCGCTCGGCTGATTCCGCCGACATCGTCTTCACGACGCCCGCAACCATCATCTGAAGGCCGCCGCCGGCGGACGACGTTGATACGTAAAGGTCCGAGGCGTCAAGCGGTCCGGTCACTCCGGCCGAGTTGCGGACGCCTTGCTTCAGCTGACGCCACACCACGCCGTCGGCGATGAGTTTTCTACGACCCGGCGCGAAACCGGCCGGAACGGTGGTCTCGGTGATTTCTTCCAGCTCGGTGATGGAGTTAAGAACGCCCAACGTGACGTCTTCAAACGGTTTTTCGACCGTCGTTGGGGCCTCGCCACGGGCGACTAGGCGGTAATCCCCGGCGTCGTTTTGCTCAATGAGAATCGCCTTGGTGGTGGTGGAACCACAGTCGGTGGCAACGATGCGCCGGATGACGTCGGACATGGTTTCTATTATGAGCGGTTGGCCGGTTCTATCGGCACGGTTGACGAGATGCCTTACCGGGCACTTCCGCTCGCCGTCGAGAGGAAGAGCCCGTGTGAGTGTGGGTGCTAGTTTCGGGTGATGGTGAGGATGGCTGACTTGGCGGACCGGTTCGCCGAAACCAGTGCTTTCAGCGTGACGGTTCTAGCCGTTGCCGACGTGTGCGCGGCGGTGTTGACCGTCACGTCGGCAAAGGTTTGCCCTTCCGGAATCGTCACCGTAGACGGCAGCCCCATGGCGAAGCCGTTGGAGGCCGTCAACGAGACCACGACGCCACCTTGCGGTGCCGCAGCGGTGAGCGTCGCGCGCATCGTCGAAGAATTCCCACCGACGACCGATGCCGGGGTGAGGGTCACCGAAGCCAGCGCCGGCTGGACGACCGTGACGGTTGCCGTCTTGGAGACCTTTCCGACGGTTGCGGTGATGGTCGCCGAAGTGGCTACGGTCCCGGTTGAGGTGACGGTAAAGTTTGCTCCCGTCTCTCCTTCGGGCACGAGCACCGTCGCTGGCACGGTGACGTTGCCTCGGTTCGACCTGAGCGTAACCACTTGTCCGCCGACGAGGGCCGGAGCCGCGAGTTCCACGCGACCGGTTCCGGTGCGACCGTAGTGGATCGGTGAAACGGCGACTGATGCTAGCTCACGAGCCGACTTAACGGTGATTGCGGATACCTTGCCTCTGCTGGAGACCGTGACAGCGGTGTCGCTGCTGACCAAGCCGGAGATCGCGGTGACGGACACCTGACTAGCTCCGGCGGGAACAACGACGGTTGTCGGCACCGAGAACGCGCTCGGGTTACTGGAGCTTAGGGTTGCGGTGAAATCCGTTAGCGCCGGAACGACCAACTTTAGCGTTCCGGTGATCGAGCTCGCGCTGTTGACCTCTTTTTGCGGGAAGTATAAGCCGAGCACTGCGTTCGCCAGTACCTTCAGGTTTGCGCTACCGTTGGTGTGTCCGGTCGCGCTTGCGGTGACGGTTGCCACCGTGTCGCTCGTTACTCGGTTTGCCGAGACGTTGAAAGGTGCCGTAGTGGCACCGGCCGGAATGGTCACGCTTGAAGGAATGGTGGTTCCAGGCGCGGATAGGTTCACGGTTAGGCCACCGGTCGGAGCCGCCTCCGAGAGGGTGACTGTCCCAGCGTTAGCCCGGGTGAGTCCACCGTAGAATCCGGGCACTCCGCCGTAGAGGTAGAGCGTTGGGAAGGAGACAGTGATGGTTGGCGTAGCGAAGTTGAATACGTAGGCGGCTCCGGCGTTGGTGGTTCCGCCCGGATCGCTGAAGATCGCTCCAACCAGCGCGCGGT